>Ga0209773_10000214_pt1 | contig 17484 bp, 9 predicted proteins | sample BogFormECP14_OM1_FD_188244 | JGI IMG/M metagenome (GOLD analysis project Ga0209773, IMG submission 188244) | Bog forest soil microbial communities from Calvert Island, British Columbia, Canada - ECP14_OM1 (SPAdes) (version 2) | ecosystem: Environmental > Aquatic > Freshwater > Wetlands > Bog ... | reverse complement strand
GAATCGTGCGCGAACGCACGTAGGCCTCGGTCTGTTCGCTGTGAATTTTCAGCTCGACTTTGGTTTCCGGGCCGTCGACAATTCCGAAAGTGCCTTCGGTGTGCGCTGCCGGATCGAAGCCGCGTGGATAGATAAAACGCGTCGGCGTGCCGTCTGATTGACGAAGAAATTCGACCGAGCGGATTCGCTCAACGGCGAGATAAATGATGGCGTTCCTTCGATCGCTGTGGCCGAGCAGGTAGAGACCGCCGCGATAGGAGATCAACGAGTACGGATCGAAATCGTGCTGGTGCGCTTCGCCGGTCAGAAGCGTGTAGTCGACTTTGATCCGAGTCTGATCCAGCAGCGCTCGCAAAATTATGTCGAGCTGTTCACTGAACTCGCCGTAGTCCTTGGGCGCGTAAGGGACGGCGTAAAACTTGCGCTCGAGGTCCGACAGCCGCGTGCGCTGCGTCAGGCTCAGGTTCTGAAAAATCTTCTCCCACAGGCCCTCGACGCCTTCCTCGAGCACGGTGCCTTCGAGGAACTTGAGCACGGTCAGCGAGAAATACAGCAGCGCGACCTGGTACGAAGATGCCTCCGCAGTTTTCATCGAACTGACCAGGCGAAGCCTGCGCTCACGGCCCGTGCCTGTGACTTCGACGAGGGGATTTCCATGCGAGTCGAGCAGGTCGCTGCGCAGCACCGACACGTAACGAGCAAGCGTGCGCCCGGAAATATCCAGGCTCTCGGCAATCGCCGTTAAACTCCAGCCGTACGGCCTCGAGAACAGCCCGGTGGCAATTCGCGCGAGTCGGATCGCGGCGCCGTAAGTCGGTTTGCGGCGAAGTTTTTTCATCGTCACGATCCAATCATCAATCCTGTTCGATGACAACGGTTGTCAGAAGCTCGTTATAGGTTTCTAAAACCTGATCCTCGATCCATAGTTGTGCCGCAATGATTCGCCTTCATTACTCCAATCGACTCGAAAATCTGATTGCGCCGCTTGCCGTTGCGGTGGCCGAACATCAGAGGCGTGAGCCGCTCGAGCCGGTCTCGATCGTCGTGCCAAACCGCGTCGTCGAGCAATTCGTCCGCTATCGGCTGGCCGAATCAAACGGCATCGCGGCAAATTTGAAATTTCCGTTCTTGCAGAACTATCTTGCCCAACTTCTCCAATCGACCGACCAGAATCTGAGGATCCTCGACGTCGATGAGCTTCAACTGGTTCTCTTCGAATGCCTTCGGACCAATCGCGACGACCCCAACTTGAAGCCGGCGCGCGATTACATTGAGGCAGGATCGAAGTCTGACGCCGACCTCGAGCTGCGGACGTTCCTGCTGGCCGTGCAGTTGGCGCGGCTGTTTCGTGAGTATTCGATTTCGCGGCGGCGCATGATCGAAAAGTGGTGGAGCGCCCACCGCTCTGACCTTCACCGAATGAGCGAGACTGAGCAATGGCAACGGCATTTGTGGCGATCGGTGTTCGATTCGCAGGGCCGGGCGCGCGAGCAGTGGCTGTTGAAGCGCGAGAGTCGACTGAGTCTGTTGCCCGATGCGTTCGCAGCGAGCGATAGCGGGCAGCTGAGAGCCGCTCTGCCGGAAACACTTCACATCTTCGGTTCCTCGTACGCAGGAAATGCCTACGCGGAAATCTTCGCGAGACTCGGAGCGCTCGGCGATATTCGGATCTACGCGCTCAATCCGTGCCGCGAGTTTTGGGAGGACGTGGACACTTCGCGCCGCGGCGCGATCGCTGCATGGGCTCATCGTCAAGACAAAGTCGGGGCGAAACTCGGCGAATCGGAAGACCCATTCTCGTTGAACGAATCGTCCGACCCGCTCGCGCTCCGGCTCTGGGGGCGGCCGGGCCGCGAGTATGTTCGGTTGCTCAACGAATTGTCGCAGTGCGATTTCGCGCCGCTTTTTTCGGACCCGGTTTCCGGTCAATCGCCGACGCTGGTCGAAACTCTTCAGCAAGACATCCTCGACCGCGAACCGCAGGCTGCGGACGTCGACAGCGGCAAGGGCAGGCGGCTCGACGCGCGAATCCGTTTCCTCGCGTGTCCGGGAATTCGACGCGAGGCCGAAATTGTTGCGAACGAAATCTGGTCGATGCTGCGGGACAACGAAAAGCTGGCCGCCAACGGCAGTGTCGCGCGTCTTCGCTTTCACGAAATCGCGGTTCTGATTCCCGACGCGGCAGTTGACGACTACATGACGCACATCGAAAGCGTTTTTCGAAAGCAACGCCGGATTCCCATCGACCGCGTAAGCCGCACCACCAGCGGCGCGAGCCGTGTCGCGGAAGCCGTCGAGCTGATGTTGAAACTTCCGGACGGCCGCTTCTCGCGCGATGAATTGGTCCGCCTGCTGACGCATCCCGCGCTGAACGGCGAAGACGGAACTCGCGTCGATGTTGAAATGTGGCACCGATGGAGCGAAGCGCTGGGTATTTTCTTCGGCGCCGACGACGACGATCTCAAGGACACCTACATCCCGCGCGGCCTCTACCATTGGGATCAGGCGATCAAACGGCTCGCGCTGGGCACGATGATGACCGGTCAGCGCGGCGGCGACCCCGCGTTCTTCGAAACGGCGGCGCCCGCATCGAGCTACCTGCCATTTGAAGTCGCGCAGGATGAGATGGAGACAGCGGCGCGATTCATGCGCACAGCGAGAGCGTTGATCGCGGATGCGATCGCGATTCGTGAGGCGCGGCTGACGCCCCGGCGATGGTCGCTGATGCTCATCGAATTCGTCAATGCATACATACGGCCCGCCAGTGCGATCGATGAGCAGGTCAGGGACAGCTTCCTCGAAGCGATCGAGTCGGTCGGCGAGACGGAACTGAACATCGGTCAGATGTCGTATCAATCGGCGCGAGAGATGGTCGCGGCTCGCATCGCCGATCTCGAATCGCGGCGCGGACAATATTCGGGGCGAGGCGTCGCGGTTGGGTCGTTTTCCTCGCTGCGATCGATTCCATTCAAAGTGATTTTTGTGCTTGGTCTGAACGAAGCGACCTTTCCCGAGCGTGAGCATCGCGAACCGCTTGATTTGCGGACGCTCAAACGCGCCGCCGGCGACGTTACTCCGGCCGAACGTGACCGCTATCTTTTCCTCGAAACCATCCTGGCCGCCCGCGAGCGGATCTTTTTCTCATACATCTCCCGCGATGCGAAAACGGGCGACCGGCTTGAACCATCGTCGGTCATTCGCGAGCTGCAATACATGCTGCGGGGACTCATCGACGCGAAGACGCTCGCCGCGCTGACCGTCGAACATCCAGTCAGACGCTATGATTTGAAATATTTCCCTGAATTCGTCGACGGCGCCAAATCAGAACTGACCTATGAAAACGAAATCTCGAGCTTCGATCCCGACGCGCGGCGCGGTGCGCGGATGCTGGCGCTGAAAGAACGGTCAAAGCTCGACTTCGATATCTTGCTTGATCGTTCCGAAGGTAAGCTCGGCGCGCGCCTGCGAAAGGAACTGCAGTTCGCCGAATTTACCGCGCCCTCCGATGCGGAACACCACGTGCCCGGCGACGAGATCGCACTTCCAATCGCTGCAATTCGGAGATATCTCGAATGCCCTCTGCAGGGCGCGGCCCGCTATTCCCTCGGAATGCTGGAGGACGAAGATCCGCCCGAGGAGGCGGAGGATGAGCCCATCGAACAGTCGCGGCTGGATCGAACTGTGATGCTGCGCAATGTTTTCCAGCGCGCCGGCGGCAAACTCGATGCGCTCGACGAAGAGTACGCGCGCGAGCTTCGGATTGCGCAGGCTCGCGGACACGCAGCCGCGGGGCAGTTCGCGCAGGCCGCCGCGAATGCGGACGCTTCGGCGCTGAAGCGTTGGAGCACGCAGGCTTCCGAAGCCGGAGTCACCGATTTCGGCAAATGGAAGGACACGCGAATCGGACGCGCCGACGAATTCGCCGACGCCGGCGAAATTCTTCCGCCGATCGCGCTGAGCGCCACTGTTAAACGCCACGACGGAAAGACCTCCACGCAGCGAGTGAATCTGTACGGAACCATTCGCGGCGCATCGGCCGAAGCGGGTGCTGCGATCAACTGCGTGCTGCGCAAGAAGGTTAAGCCCAAGGATTTTCTGCCCTCGTTTCTAAATGCAATCGTCCTCGCAGCTACGGGAACGAACATGCCTGAAAGGTTTCGCGCAATCGTGATCGGAACACAGTCAACCAAACCGGACGAATGGATTCGCGAGTTCCGGCCGCTCGACCGTGACTCGGCGCTGGCCTTTCTCACCGCGGTAGCTGGCGATCTGCTTTCGACCGGCAACGATTATTTTTTGCCGATCGAGGCGGTAGAGGAGGTCGTTAAGGAATTGCGCAAGTCCGAGGATAAGCGCGACCTGGTCGAGGCCGTCGAGCGCGTCCTTCTGAATGAATACTCGCGGAGCAGCTCCGAATACGGACCAGTTCGCAACGCCACCAGTTTCGATCCTCCGGACGAAGACGAGATTGAAGAAATCGTCGAGCGCCGCTTTCGACCAATTGTCGGGATCTTCAAATGAGCGCGACCGCATCCAGAGCCAACGTCGGATACTGCCGACCCGCGATTCTCGATCAGATTCTCGACGGCGGCCACAAAGTTATCGACGCAAGCGCGGGCACCGGCAAGACGTTTACGATTGAGCATATCGTCGTCAGCCTCCTCCTTACCGGCGCCGCCAGGATCGATCAGATCCTCGTCGTGACGTTCACCGAGAAGGCGACGGCCGAACTTCGCTCACGAATCCGCGCGACGATCGAAGCCGCCCTCCCGGGACGCGATCTGACTGACGACGAGCGCGAGAGATTGAAGACGGCGTTGCTTTCGTTTCATCTCTCGCCGATCCACACGATTCATAGCTTTTGCCACCGCATGCTCACCGAACTCGCGTTCGATAGCGGTGTGCGATTTGGACTGGACCTGGCAAGTGGCCGCCTTGAGTTCCATGACGCCCTGCGCGCCGAGTTGCGCGAGCGGTTGAAGTCAGACGTTCGCGTCGAGCGGCTGATCGGCGAGTGGCTCTCGGACGAAAAACGGAATTCAGAGGGTCTCGAGGAGATGCTCTGGCAAGCCCACAGCCAGCGCTACTTGCGAACTTCGGGGCGCGAACTCAATCAGCAAGCACTGTCCGATCTGATGCGGGCGTTCGACGAGAAGACGCTGGTGGAGGCCTTCATGCTCGCCGCGATCACGGATGAAGCTCGACGCGACGCGATCGCCGCGACGCGCGAACTAAAGATGATCGTTGGTCGCGCCGACGGATCGATCGCGCGACTTGCGGAAGGTTTGTACGACTTCGACTTCGATCCGATCTGCGATCCAAAAAGCGTCCGCCGCATAAAAACCGAAGGGCGGCCGTTTTTTCCTGACCAGATGTCGGAGCCCGTGCGCGCGCTCGTCAATGCGGGACAGCGCGTGCAGGCGGCGCTGACAATCGAGCAACGAGTAGTCGACGAACTTCTGCCCGCTGTCGCAGCGCGAATGGACTCGCGCAAGCGCGAGCGCGGAACTCTCGACTACGAGGATATGCTCGTGTGGCTGGCGGACGCACTCGATGGTGTTCGCGGCAAATCGCTCGCGGCGACGTTGCGCGCACGCTATCGGTTCACGCTGATCGACGAGTTCCAGGATACCGACGAGCTTCAGTGGAGAATCTTTCGGCACGTGTTTGTCGAGGGCGGCGGCGACAACACGGTTTACGTGATCGGAGATCCCAAGCAGGCAATCTACGGATTCCGCGGTGCCGACGTGCACGCGTACCTGCAGGCGCGCGAGCGACTCGAGAAAACCGGGGCAACGACGGTTCCGTTGCGCGAAAATTTCCGGTCGACCGGCGATATGATCGACGCGTGCAACCTGATTTTCGATCAAAATGCCGCGGCTCCGCTGTTCACCGGCAAAATCAAATACGATCCTCCGGTCAAGTGCGGGCGGCCTGCTCTGAGAGCCCTCGCGGCGAACGGCCAGCCGATCGCGCCCGTGACTCTCATGAAGTTTCAGCCTCGTGATGATCGATACAGGTTTTCGCGCCGGATGCGTGAGGCTATAGGTTCGCGAATCGCGCAAGCGATCAAGCGAATTGTTGCCGATGCCGATCATGCGATTGAAATTTGCGATGAGGGGCGGGTGCGCAAGGTCAGGGCCAGGGACATCTACGTCCTTACTCGCACGAACCGCGACAGCGTTGAAATCGGCAAACATCTGCGACGCGCGGGAGTCCCGTTCGCCTTTTACAGACAGGACGGGTTGTTCGAGACGCGCGAGGCTGCCTACATCCTCGATCTGCTCAGGGGAATTAATGAACCGGGCCGACGATCGAGCCGGCTCAAGGCTTGGGCCTCGCCCTTCTTCGCCGTCGAGTACGTCGATCTTGCGCGGCTTGACGACGAGCGCAACTCGCAACCGATGCTCGACCGGCTTTTCGAGTGGCGCGCACTTGCCGAGGCCGGGAAGTTCGCCGATTTGTTCGACGCCCTGCTCAATCAAAGCGGACTGGTCGAACGATTGCTGTTGTCAAACGGTCGCCGCGACCTCACCAACTACGAACACATTTTCGAGATCCTGACCGAGCCGGCTTCGCGACGCGGAATCTCGCTCGTAGAAATAATTGAGCTGCTCGAATCTTACATCAACCTGCGCGCGACGCCGCCGGGCGACGATCAAAATCTACAGCGCCTCGAAGACGATCGCGACGCCGTGCAAATCATGACCATTCACAAGAGCAAGGGCCTCGAAGCCGACGTCGTGGCTCTATACGGCGGATTTTTCCCAAACAATCGCCCCGATCCGGTCAGCATCTATCACGACGGAAACGAACGACGCCTTGCGATTGGCAAAAGAGCGCGAGACCTCAACGACGACGCGATCAAGCAGGAACGCGCCGAGGAGGATCAGCGACTGCTCTACGTCGCGCTGACTCGAGCGCGTGCGCAGTTGATACTGCCCTGCGTACCCGACGGGACATTGACTCGAGGCCTGTCAGGCTCTTACGCGCAACTTAATGCTCGACTGCTGACGCTCGAGCGCGAAAAGCGCTTGCACTCACTATTCAGAACGGAAGCCATCGTCGTCCCGTCGGTCACGTCGGCAGACGAGTCTGAGAAGGTCGAACCGGCGCTCGACGAGAATGCTTTGTGTGATTGGCTCGCATCGACGTCTGCGGCAGCCGGCATTGAGCGCGAATTTGCCGATCTCAGCGCGCGGCATCGCGGCTTGATCGTCGAGTCCTACACCTCGCTGCAGGCGGCCGAGCCCGATGAATTCAAAACCAGCGTCGATTCGATCGACGGGCGCGGTGACAACGTCGATCTACGCGGCGGCCGCCGGGTCGGAATATTCCTGCATGAAGCGATCGAGAAGCTGGATTTCACATCTTTTGGCGACGTCCCCAACGCGGAATCCTGGATGACTCGCGACGACGTACGGGAATTATTCGCAGGCGCGATGCGTCGCCACGGCGTGAGTGACGTGCGATGGCTGGACCGCGGCCGCGAGATTGTCTTCAACGCGCTCACCGCGCCGGTCGCTCTCGGTGAAACGATTCTCGAAGGCGGACTGTATCGGCTGCCCAGCGTCCGCGAAATGGAGTTTGCATATCCGATTCCAGAGAAACACCACGTTCGCATCGATGACGGCTCGGGCGGCGATTGGACCGTCGAACGTGGCTACATAAAGGGTTTCATCGACCTGGTATTCCGTCGCGACAAGTTGATGTACTTCGCGGATTGGAAGGGCGACCTGCTGCCGTCTTACGAGCCTGTCGCGCTTAAGCAACACGTCGACCGACACTATCGCTTGCAGGCGCAAATATACTCACTCGGCGTCGTGCGACTGCTCGCGATCCACAGCGAGCGCGAATACGAATCGCGATTCGGCGGTCTGCTGTATGTCTTTCTTCGTGGAGTCGCGCGGACTGGCGACGGCAGGACTGGACTCTACTTCGCGCGGCCGTCGTGGAATGAAATAGTCACTTACGAATCCGAATTACTAAACCGCGAAGCCGAGTCCGAGCTCTTTGCGTGAAAGATAGATACTCACTACTCGGAATCGACGCCGCCTGGACGCGCTTCGACTCAACCCACGACGGCGGCCGTTCCGCATTTCGCACTCGCCTGCGCGAGCTTGAAGTCTCAGCGGCGGCACTCAATCTTGCGCCGGAGTCCGTCCATCTGGCAGCCGAGTTGGCGGCGCTTGAACCAGCTCTGGAATTCGACGATAGACTCGCGCTCATCATACTCATTCTCGTTTCGCTCGTCGCGCTCCAGGAGGGAAGCACCCGCTTCCCGGTAACGGGACCAATCTCTGAAGGGCCGATGCGTCGCGTTTTGAGTTCGCTGTGCGCCAACGGCTTTGGCAACGATGCTGTCGATGAAATAGCTATTTCGATCGAAACCCTTCTGCGATTTAATCGGGCATCAGCGATCGTAGGTCAGCGCGACGACGACTACAAGCCCTTACTATACTTCGAGCCGTACATTAGTAATCACAATATTTTCCAACGCGAACGCGAACTGGCTAATCGCCTCGCGGCTTTACTGACTACAACGCAAGTGCAAGTCGATGCTGAGAAACTTGCCGCCGCTCTTAGAGATGTGATTGCTCGCCCCGTGATCGTGCAGGGTGAGCAGATCGTCTTGACCGACGAACAGTGCAAGGTTGTCGCCGCTTCTGCGCGAACCGGGTTGACCGTCGTTTCGGGTGGTCCCGGTACTGGAAAGACTTCGATCGTCGTCGCGATCATGCGCCTGATGGTACGCCTGGGCGTCGATCCCTCCGAGATTACGCTCGCTGCCCCGACCGGAAAGGCCGCCTATCGAATGGGCGAATGCGTCGGCGAGTCGCTCACACGGATTGAAAACCGCGACGCCGTGGACCAGGCGCTGTTGGATGCTCATCTGGAGCCCGCGACGATTCACCGATTGTTGGGGTACTCGCCCGAATCCGGTCGTTTCCGCCATCATCGCAACAACCCGCTCTCGGCGAAGGTGATTATCGTTGACGAAGGATCGATGCTCGATGTCACGCTGATGGAACGACTGACGAGCGCGATTCGGCCGGAGGCTCGGCTGATCCTGCTGGGCGACGCGAACCAATTGCCATCAGTCGCCGCGGGCTCGGTATTCCGCGATCTCGTTCCATCTCTCGCGCAAGACTCAGGTCCGCTCAGCGCTGCATCGATGCGGCTTGAAGTGAATCATCGGATGGATACTCAAAGCGCCGCAGGAAGATCTATTTTGCTCGCGGCCCGCTCGATTAACGACGGCGATGTTGCGCTTCTGAATGCGATCGACGAATCGAATACACCCGTCGTGATGCGGCCCGCGTCGCCTAAGGAACTCGCGTTCGCAGGCGTTGAATTTCTTGCGAGCTCATCCCGCGACTTTGGTCCGTTTCTGGATCGCTGGTACGCAGAACGAGTGCGTGGCGGGAAGGAAATTGCAGAGCTGGTTGGACATGAGTACGTCGAACGCGAAGGTCGTTTCGACGGCGCGGACTGCGAGCGGCTGCGTCAGCTGTTCGCGCATGCAGGAAGGTCGCGCATCCTGTGCGTCACCCGCGTTTTCGAGACCGGTGCCGACCAAATAAACGCGCGACTTCATTCACGCGCCGCGGAATCCGCCGGCCTCGCAGCGGAGCGCTTTCCGTTCGCGGTGGGCGAGCCGCTCATCGTGCTGCGCAACGATTATGAGCGCGGACTCTTCAACGGCGACAACGGAATCAGATTGTGGGTGCGACGCGGTGCTGCGTCGCAAGTCCCGATGGCGATGTTTCCGCGCGGCGATAACTTCGTCGCATTCCGATTCGATGCAATGCGCGAATTCGTCGAACTCGGCTACGCGATGACCGTACACAAAGCGCAGGGTTCCGAGTTTGATTCGGTTGCATTGATTTTGCCCGAAAAACCAATCGCCGTTTTGACCCGTGAGCTCATTTACACCGCCGTCAGCCGCAGCCGAGCGTCGGTCGTCATCGTCGGCAACGAATCAACCTTCAACCACGCAGTCGCTTCCCGCGTCGAGCGATTCTCAGGACTTGCCGATCGAATCACATCGCTGATCGCAAGCTAATTCTTCGGCGTGTGCGAGATCAGAAATTCGCGCACGCGCTTCACCGTAGCGCCGATCACGTCGGGCGTTTTCCAGTTCTCGATCAGTTCAGCGTTCGGTGCGAGCACGGCGATGTCTTTGGAAGTCTCGTTTGGATGGTAGTCGTCGTTGCCGCAAAGAATCAGCATCGGCGTTTTGCACGAGCGAACGAACTCGCGCGAAACGTTGAACACGAACTCGGTGCCGTACATCCGATCGCGGAATTGGCGAAGCGCGGGATCCTCGAGCTGTGGACGTTCCAACTTCAGCGCATCCGCCCACGTGTCGAACATTTTGAAGAACAGCTCGCGATTGCGCGGGCTGAGACCAATCGGATTTTGCAGAATCGCGGCACTGATCCGCTGCGGCGCGGCTTTGATGATCCCGAGCGAGTATGACCCGCCGATACATCCGCCCATCACGTGGCAATGCTTGATCCCAAGATGATCGAGCAACGCAATATGATCGCTCGTGTAAGAGTCCCATCCATCGGCGGCGGTGATCGGCGCGCTCGACTTGCCGGCGTTGCGCTGGTCCATCGCGATCACGCGGAAGTCGGCCGCAAGTTCCTTGGTCGGATCGAATGGGCTGTTGGCCCAGAATTCGATACTCGATCTCATGCCGCCGGGCGCGAACAGCAAGATCGGGTAACCAGCGCCGTACTCTTCAAAATGTATCGACACGTCGCCGCGTTTGAACGTTGGCATTTTCAGTCTCCCTGCATGAACCTTTAGATCTCGGTTGCCGATCGATCAATCTTCGCCGAAGAACCGGCGCCGCACGCTTTCGTCAGCGGGCAAGTCGGGTCCGCCGAAAAGATGATCCGGCATTCGCGACGGATCTTTGGCCACCAGCGGCAAGGCCCGACTCCGGCGCGCGTCAGCCTCCGCGCCGCGATCGAGCCACATCTCGCGCAACCAATTCTCGGCCCTATGAATCACTCCATAGTGAAAATCGTGCCCCTCAGCGTACGCGTGGCAGGCTGCGTCCCAGTTGCTGTCGGCGAGAAGACAATCGCGCATGACCCGCACGTCGCGCATCGTCAGACTCAGCCCCTGTCCCCAACTCGGATCGCTCGACGCCGCCGCATCTCCGATCAACGCCACGCCGTCGCGATACGGATGATCCACCCAGTGGTCCGCCGTTATAAACGACGCCAACGGACCGGCCGCTTTGGCGCCCGCATAAAATTCCGCCGGTGCTCCCGTGCGGATCGCTTCGTCGATGAACCGCGAAACCTCGCCGTCGCCCTGCAGCCGCCAGGGCGCGTCGGCCTGGTAGACGACGTAGCCTCGCACGCGTTTACCGCCTTGTGGAAATAGAAATGCGATCTGGCCGATGAACGGGTTGAACGCCGCGATGCTCGTCTCTTGTGGCGCCGGCATTGGATCGAACAGCAGGCCCGCAATGTAGAGCCGGTCGATCTCTCGCTTGGCCTCGAAGCCTCCCCATTTGCGCACCGCCGAACTGCGACCGTCGACGCCGACAACGATGCGCGCCGCGATCTCTTCGCTTCGTCCCGCCTGCTCGACCACCACGCTGGGCCGCGCTCCCGGTGTTACCTTGCTGACGGTCGCGCCGCGACGAACTTCCGCGCCCGCCTTTGCCGCTGCGTCGATCAACAATACCTGGAGGGCCGGATGATAGATGCCGAGCGTGGGAGCGTTATGCGTCGTGGTCGCGATACAATCGCGGCGGCCCGCCGGCATCCCGGCGACGTAATTGTCAATCGACGGAATCTCGTGTCCGGTCGCGCGCAGCATCTCGTAGATGCCAAGTTTGCGCGCTTCCGCAACTCCCCATTGCTCGATATATTCGCCGCGCACGCGATCGCGAAATTGTGTCTCGCGCTCGACCACCAGCACGCGCGCGCCCGCCTCCGCCATCACCTTCGCAAGCGCGCAACCGCCAAGTCCTCCGCCAACCGTAACGATGTCGTAGCTGTTTTCTGCCATAGAGATTGCCTCACGCGAATGCGCCGCGATTGTGGCACCGTCGCTCGTGATCTACCAATATGTTGAGGCGCGAACCAGCGAACGAACCCGGGAGGAATAACGATGCGTCGAAGCGAAAATCGCATTCTCACCACGCACACCGGCAGCCTGCCGCGTCGCGAAGCTCTGACCACGATGCTCGTGAAGAGCAGTCGCGGGGAAGAGGTGGATCCTGCCGCGATGCTCCGTGAGACAGAGGAATCCACCCGCTATGTCGTGCAGAAGCAACTCGAAGCGGGGATCGACGTCGGCAACAACGGCGAGCAGTCACGCGAAAGCTTCTTCACCTACGTGCAACATCGGATGACCGGCTTCGGTGGACGAAGCGAGCGGGCAATCATGCGCGATATCGTTCGTTACCCGAGTTTCCTCAAGCTGAGAGCGCCGATGTTCCAGCGTTCGATGGTCGATTTGCTCCACGCGCCCAAGGCGATTGGCGAGGTCGAGTACCGCGGCGCCGCCGCCGTCGATCTCGAATGCGACGATGCGCTGCGCATCTTCGACGACCAGCCCGACAAATTCGCAGAGCCGTTCATGACCGCGCCGTCGCCAGGGATAATCGCGTCGGCGATGCTCAATGAGTATTACGAAAACTACGAGAAGTATGTAATCGCCGTCGCCAAAGCACTACACACTGAGTATCAGCAGATAGTATCAAAGGGATTCGTACTCCAGGTTGACTGCCCCGACCTCGCGATGGAGCGGCATACGTCGTACGCCGACCGGCCGCTCACCGAGTTCCTCGAATACGTCGAGCTGAACATCAGCGCGATGAATCGCGCACTGCGCGGCATCGCTCCCGATCGCGTCCGCATGCACGTTTGCTGGGGCAACTACGAAGCGCCGCACGATCTCGACGTTCCGCTGGCGCAGATTCTTCCGATCCTCTACCAGGCCAACGTCGGCGCGCTCGTGCTGGAAGCCGCCAATCCCCGCCACCAGCACGAGTATCGATGTTTCAAGGAATTTCCGCTGCCCGATCATATGTTCCTGGTCACCGGTGTCGTCGACACCAAGACCAACTACGTCGAGCATCACGAGGTGATCGCCGATCGCCTCGAGCGCGCCGCGAACGCCGTCGGCGATCCGCGACGCGTGATGGCGGGAACTGATTGCGGCTTCGAGACTTCCGCCGGGCTCGGCGAAGTCGCGGAGGAAGTCGTATGGCTGAAACTGCGCGCGATGCGAGCCGGCGCCGATCTCGCGTCGCATCGCCTCTTTCACTAACGCGGCGCCGCTCAGCTACGCCACGGCTCGACCAGGATCTTCGCGTGCGTTTCAGGTGACGCGAGATCCTCGAACGCTCGCGCCACTCCTTCAACGCCGACTTTGCCCGTGATCAACGGGTCGGCGTTGACGCTTCCGTCCGCCAGATGGCTCAGCGTCGCCGCGAATTCTTCAGGCGCGTAGCCGAGCACGAACTGGATGTTCAGCTCCTTGCTGATTCCGGTCAGCGGTTCGATGTGGTCGCGCTCCATGCATACTCCGACCACCACGATGCGCGCGTTGCCCGGCGCCGCCGACATGATCCCTTCGATCACGCCCGGCACTCCGACGCACTCGAAAATCACAGCGGGCCGCACCGCCGGCCCCGGCATCCACGGCGGCAGCATGGGCGCCTTCGACGGGTCGGCGTATACCGCCATCTCGCGCCACGTCGCGTAGGGCGACTTCTCTTTTGGATCGACGACGAAGTCCGCGCCCATCTGCAGCGCCAGTTCGCGCCGTCGCGGCGAAAAATCCGCCGCCACGATCGGATGCACGCCGCCAAGCTTGAGCGCCGCGACCACCGCCAACCCCACCGGGCCACAGCCGATCACTAGCGGTGCGTCATCTTTGTCGAGTCGCGCCTTCTTCACCGCGTGATAGCCGACCGCCATCGGCTCCGTCAGGGCCGCGCGCTCGGTGGAAAGCCCGTTCGGAACTTCCAGCAGCAGCATTTCCGTCAGCCGCATCAGTTCGCCGTAGCCGCCCGGATTTTCGTTCGAGTAGCCGACCGCCTCGACGCCGCGAGCACTGATCAGCACCGGCATCGCGCATACTCGCGTCCCGACCTTCAGCCGTTTTTGCGTCTGCGGACCGTAATCGACCACCTCCGCGCAGAATTCGTGTCCCATCACGATGTCGCGCTTGAGGTCCATCATGGACGGCGCCCCCGACCTGCGCGACGACTCGACCATTTTCTCCGCATACTTGAGCGCGTGCAGATCGGATCCGCAGATCCCGCACGCAAGCGTCTTGACCAGCACCTCGCCCGCTCCTGGAGCCGGAGTGGCAACGTCACCGACGACGATCTTTTTGTCTCGCATTATTGCTGCACGCATAGTTTGTCTCCTTCAGGTTTCACCACTTTAGCAGGGTCGCTCCCGCTTGGCGCCTCCGCTTCATCCCCTGGTAGCTGCACGCAGCCGCGACAAATCGTAGTCGCGCAGCTGATCGATTCTGTCCACCGTGACGTCGGGCGCCATGTACTTGGCCACCTCCGCCGCGTCAGACGCATAATGTCCCTGCCTGGGAAACACCGTCGTGACCCGCGCGCCCCAGGTTTTTTTCACCGCGTCGAGAATCCGCACCTTGTCATCGATCAGCACGTAATGGTCCGCCGGGTAGCGCGCCTTCACGTCGTCAAGTTCCTGCTCCTTGTGAATGTAAATCATCACTTTCTCATCGACCGCCTCGCGCAGTCCCGAGCGCTCGACCTTGAGCGGCTGAAAAATCATGTCGCCGTCGGACAGTATCGCCGTCTCGCCGTATTGCTTGTAGTGCTCGATCACGTCGAGCGCGAGCGGGAACAGGCGGTTCGCGAAATGGTAGTTCATGAGGAAATACGACACGGCGATTATTCCGAAGTCGCGCGGATGATTGACGCGGTAGCGTTGCAGCGCGCCGAGATAGTCCGCGTAACCGAGCTCGGTGCGTAGCTGCTCGAAGTATTCCCAGTAACGCGTCTGTTGCTCGTTGCCGATGTCGCGTTCGAGATTGGTCTTCATGTCCTCGACGATGTGGTCGTTGTCGATCAGCGTGTTATCCACGTCAAACAAAAACACAACATGCTCTGCGCTCATTGGTGAATAACCTCCGCGAACAATGATCGCGATTTTAATCGATTGAAGGAATCGGCGTGGCGCCCCGTGCGCTCGATTCGTAGCATGCCTCTACTAACGCCATCGTGCGGATCGCGTCTTCGACGCCGGAGACCAGCTTCGGGTCCTCGCCCGAGATGAATCGCTGCAGGTTCGACATCGGGCCCTCGAATGCCTCGAGAAACCACGATCCACGCAGAGCAATCGCGCTCCAGCCCTTCGAATCTTCGCTTGCGATCTCAAGCGTATCGGGCTCGCCCGCCGGATAGTTGAGATTCACGCCCATCTTCGCGATTGCCGCGCCGCGCCTGCCCTCGAGCTTGAGCTGCGACATCTCGTGATGCCCGCCGAACGTATGCGCATGATTCATCGTCAGGCTGCATCGAATCGTGTCGCCGTAGTCGAGCACGATGCTGGTGCGCGTGTCGGAATAATCGGGCATCGCCGGATGCCGCACTCCCTTGCAATAGACGCCGCGCGGCTCGCCGATCAGAGATCGAATCAGGTCGAGATAGTGAATCGAATGCATCAGCACTTCGAGGCGCGGCACGCCCTTGAGGAACGCCCAGTAGTTCCACGGCGTGTGCAGATTTATCCGCACTTCGATGTCGAGCACCTCGCCGAAGACGCCGCGCTCGAGCGCGTCCCTGACCGCCAGCATGTTCGGCGCGAAGCGTAGTTGAAAATTCACCGCGGCGGAAAGACGTCGCTCACGGCAAATCGCAACTATACGGCGTGCGTCGTCAAGGTCGCGGCCCATCGGTTTTTGAATCAGTACCGCGGCGCCGGACGGCAGCCGTTCCAGCACGCTCGCAATATTTTGCGGCGGGATAGCGACATCGAAAACCACGCCGCGCATCGATGCCGCCTCATCGATCGACTCGAACACGCGCGGAATCGCAAACGCCGCCGCCCGCTCCTGGCTCGCCTTCGAGTTCACGTCGAAAATCCCCGCGACCGCAAACCCGAGACGTTTGTAAACCGGCAGATGTGCATCGCGAACGATGCTGCCGGCGCCGATCACGACGATCGGCCGCGGCGCCGACGGACGCGGCCATGATTGCCGGAGATCGCGAATCGAGGCTGGCAATTGAGTCGTCATCGCAAAAGTTGGCCGCGCGATGCTACCATGCCGCGCTGAGGAAGCGATCATGCCGCGCACAATTTCCGGACTGACCGTCCGCGATATCCGAACCCCAACTTCGCGCACGCTGGCAGGCTCCGACGCCGTGCATACCGACCCCGACTATTCCGCCACCTACGTAGTCCTCACCACCGACGCGCACGACGGTATCGAGGGCCACGGCATGACGTTCACCATCGGCCGCGGCAACGAAGTTGTGGTTGCAGCCGTCCGCGCCTTGCAGCATCTGATCGTCGGCACAACCTACGAAGATCTAGTCGCCGACCTCGGCGGCTTCTGGCAACGGCTCAGCTTCGAGAGCCAGCTCCGATGGATCGGTCCCGAGAAAGGCGCAATCCATCTGGCGACCGCCGCAATCGTAAATGCGGTCTGGGATCTCTACGCCAAAATCGAGCGCAAGCCGGTGTGGAAGCTCGTCGCCGACATGACGCCCGAACAGTTCGTCTCATGCATCGACTTCCGCTACCTGACCGACGCACTCACTCGCGACCAGGCGCTCGAAATCCTGCGCGCAAAATTTGCTACACGCGCCGAGCGCGAAGCGCAGATTCGTAAGGACGGCTACCCGGCCTACATCACCTCCGCCGGTTGGATGGGCTATCCCGACGACAAGGTTCGTCGCTTGTGCCGCGAGGCGCTCGCCGCCGGATGGAGCCGCTTCAAAATAAAAGTAGGGCGCGACTCCGACGCCAACGTTCACCGCGCCGCACTGGTGCGCGAAGAAATCGGACCAAGCGCCGTCATGATGATGGACGCGAATCAGGCGTGGGACGTTGGCGAAGCGATCGAGTTCATGCGCCCGCTCGCCCGCTTCAATCCGTTGTGGATCGAAGAGCCCACCAGCCCCGACGACGTGCTCGGTCACGCCACCATTCGCCGCGCAATCAAACCGATCGGCGTCGCGACCGGCGAGCATGCCGCCAACCGCGTGATGTTCAAGCAGCTCATGCAGGCCGGCGCGATTGACTTCTGCCAATTCGACAATTGCCGCCTCGGCGGACTGAGCGAGGCGCTCGCCGTGCTGCTGCTGGCCGCAAAGTTCGGCGTCCCCGTCTGCCCGCACGCCGGCGGCCTCGGACTATGCGAATACGCGCAGCACGTTTCGCTGATCGACTACATCTGCGTGAGCGGCAGTCTCGAGAATCGAATGATCGAATTCGCCGATCACCTGCACGAGCA
>Ga0209773_10000213_pt1 | contig 17487 bp, 17 predicted proteins | sample BogFormECP14_OM1_FD_188244 | JGI IMG/M metagenome (GOLD analysis project Ga0209773, IMG submission 188244) | Bog forest soil microbial communities from Calvert Island, British Columbia, Canada - ECP14_OM1 (SPAdes) (version 2) | ecosystem: Environmental > Aquatic > Freshwater > Wetlands > Bog ... | reverse complement strand
CCACAGCTATGGCGGATCCGTCATCACCGAGGCCGGCAATCATCCGAAGGTCGCCGCGCTGGTCTATATCGCAGCTTTTGCGCTCGATGAGGGCGAGAGCTGCGCATCGATCGAGCAGGCGGTGCCGCAAGCGTCCAAAGCATTCAAACCGGACGGAAACGGGAATTGGTGGATAACCGAGGAACAGTTCGCGGCCGACTTCGCCGCGGACATTCCACCGGAGAAAGCGTGGTTCATGGCCATCTCGCAGGTGCCGATCTCAACGGACGCGTTCACGCACAAGGTTACGAAGGCTGCCTGGAAGACCAAGCCCACCTTTTACATGGTGGCAGGCGCAGACCGATCGATCAATCCGATCCAAGAGCGAATGATGGCCAAGCGCGCCAACGCCAAGACCGTCGAAATAAGCGGCGCCAGCCACGTGGCCTTCATGTCTCATCCGAAGGAAACAGCCAAGCTCATTGAAGAGGCGGCCACCGCGGCTCACGTCAATCAATAGCCGATGGGAGAATCATTGGAACAAGGACATCCCGCCTGCTAGGCGGATGTCCCCTTTCCATTCGCTCAGTATCCTCGGCAGCAATAGCCCTTTGAAGGACAAGGCCCATGAATGATCACATGACTGTAAAGGGACGCGATGGCACTTTCACCGCCTACATCGCTAGGCCGGAAGTATCGCCTGCTCCCGCCGTCATCGTTATACAAGAATTGTTCGGTGTGAACGCCGACATCCGCGAGAAATGCAACGAGCTGGCCGAACAGGGCTTCATTGCGGTCGCGCCGGACCTATTCTCGCGTCAAGAGCCAGGCGTCGACCTTGGCGTCCGTTCAGAGGCGGACTGGCAGCATGGTCTTCGCCTCTATCAGGCCTATAACCGAGATTTAGGGGTTCGGGATATCAAGGACACCCTCGACACCGTGGCCAAGATGCCCGAGTGCACCGGCAAGATTGCCGTACTAGGCTACTGCCTTGGGGCGCTGATGGTTTTCTTGACCGCCGTGCGCCACCGCGTTAACGCTGCAGTCGCCTACCACGGTGGCGACACGGAGAAGTATCTCGGCGAGGTCGACGGCCTCCACGCGCCCCTGCTGATGCATCTGGCCGAAGAAGATGAGTTCATCTCGAAGCCCGCGCAAGCGGCGATCAAGGCCGCACTGGCCGGGAAGCCCAATGCAACCGTGTACAGCTACCCCGGTCAATGTCACGCCTTCTCACGGCACAATGGGACGCACTACAACGCGCAGGCCGCAACGCTCGCCAATCGGCGCACGAGCGAATTTCTAGACGAGCAACTGCGATAACCTGAGGCGATCAAATGCCTTTAACCTCAAGCTCGGGCGGCGGCGGCATCATCCGCTGGAGGGCCCTCGTCCACTTTGAGCGCAGTCAACGGATCCGCGTGCGCGAACCCCTTTGTTCTAGTCCGCCCGTGCCACGATGCCCGCCTGCGATCGCGGGTACGCGCTGTGAAGCGAGCTCAGGCGACGCGAGAACGATGTTGTCATTGGCGCAGGTCGCGAGGTCGATTTCGCTCAGCGTCGCGGAGCAAACGCCCCCTGCAGCCCCCGACTCAGGAGCGAAGCGGTGACTGAGTCGACAAGGTCTACCACCACCGATGCGGGCGCGCCGGTCGCGAGCGATGAACATTCACTTACCATCGGCGCTGATGGCCCCATCGTCTTGAATGATCACTATTTGATCGAGCAGATGGCAAACTTCAATCGCGAGCGCATCGCGGAGCGCCAACCGCATGCCAAAGGGGGCGGTGCTTTCGGTCATTTTGAGGTCACTGAAGATCTTCGCCCCTACACACGGGCCGCAGTCTTTCAACCTCGCACCAAGACCGAGACGTTGGTCCGTTTCTCCACCGTGGCCGGTGAGCAGGGTAGCCCCGATACCTGGCGCGATCCGCGCGGCTTCGCGCTGAAGTTCTATACGAGCGAAGGCGTCTACGACATGGTGGGAAACAACACACCGGTCTTTTTCATTCGTGATCCGCTGAAGTTCCAGCATTTCATCCGCTCTCAAAAACGCCGCTCGGACAACGGGTTGCGTGACCACGACATGCAATGGGATTTCTGGACGTTATCGCCCGAGTCAGCGCACCAGGTGACGTGGCTGATGGGGGATCGAGGCATTCCCAAGACCTGGCGTCACATGGACGGCTTTTCGAGCCACACGTACATGTGGGTGAATGCCCAGGGCGTGAAGTTCTGGGTGAAATATCACTTCAAGACCGATCAAGGTATCGAATATCTGACGCAAGCCCAGGCGGACCGCCTGGCAGGGGTGGATGCGGACTATCATCGGCGCGATCTGTTCAACTCGATAAAGAAAAGGGATTTTCCGCGCTGGACGCTGAGAGTGCAGATCATGCCGTACGCAGATGCGAGGACATATCGCATCAACCCGTTCGACCTCACCAAGGTCTGGCCACATAAAGACTATCCCTTGATCGATGTGGGGAAGTTGACGCTGGACCGCAACGTCATCGATTTCCACACCGAGATCGAACAGGCCGCCTTCGAGCCGAACAACCTGGTGCCCGGCATTGGATTGAGCCCGGACAAGATGTTGCTGGCACGAGGATTTTCCTATTCCGACGCACACCGTGCGCGCCTCGGCGTCAACTACAAGCAAATTCCCGTGAACCAAGCGAAATCGCCTGTTCACTGCTATAGCAAGGACGGCGCCATGCGCATTCAGAATGTGCTAGATCCTGTGTACGCCCCGAACTCCTACGGTGGCCCCAAGGCCGATCCGGAGCGCACTGACAATGCGGGTCTGTGGTACGCCGACGGCGACATGGTGCGCGAGGCGTACACCCTGCGGGCCGCGGACGATGACTTCGGTCAGGGCGGCACCTTGGTGCGTCACGTCCTCGATGAGCCCGCGCGCGGACGGTTGTTGAGCAATATCATCGGGCACCTTAAGAATGGAGTGTCCGAACCGGTTCTCGCTCGGGCAGTCGATTACTGGAGAAAAGTCGACAAGGATCTCGGTGAGCGCGTCGCCCATGGAATGAAAGAGAAGTAGATGCGTTCAGCGCGTCAGCAGCCCGGCGATTGTTCCTGATTGCGGATGCGCTGGCCAATTCGGTTTCTACTCTTCGCCGTCACGACAGGCGTAATGCTGGCGGTTGGAGTCGTTCCATTTCGCCCCGGCTTAGGAAGCGGCGACGAATCGCAGCGACTGCTGGTCGGTGCGTTGGAGGCCTTCTGGTGGCTTGGTGCGGCATGGCTTCTCGTTGGATTGTTGCGAGCGTTCTTGGTGCTGGGACGGCGACCGCGCGAATCGCAGCTCATCAAGGATCTATTGGCGGCGCTTATCTATCTGTCGGCCGCGTTCATAATCATCGTCGAGGTTTTCGATCTGCCTGTGAGAGGACTTCTGGCGACCTCCGGCGCTGTGGCAATCATCCTCGGTCTTGCTCTGCAGAGCTCGCTCGGGGATGTTTTCTCCGGCATCGTTCTTAACATTGAACGGCCCTATGGGGTTGGCGACTGGATCGTTGTAGACGACACGGTCCAGGGGTTTGTCATTGAGACCAATTGGCGTGCGACCCACATCCTGACCGCCAATCAGGATGTGGCCATCATCCCCAATAGCGTCGTCGCGAAAGCGAAGTTGGTGAATTGCAGCACACCCACCCGAGCTCACAGCACGAGCATTCGAGTCAAATTAGACCCCTCCATCACCCCCGTCACGGGTTGCCACTTGCTGAAGGAGGTGCTGCTCAGCAGCGGCCAGATCCTGCGGGCGCCCGAGCCGTCCGTGACCATCAAGGATCTCAGCGCGGAGATGATTGACTACGAGATGACGTTTGCGGTTGAGGACATCAGCATCGTGCCCCAGGCGCAAAATGAGCTCTACGATCGGCTCTTCCGGGCGGCGGCCGCGGTGGGAGCGCAGTTCTCGCCGCGTTTGGCGGCCGCCGCAACAATTACCACCTCAGTCGACAAGCACCGATTGGGCATTCCTGAAAGTCTCCTTGCTGGGGTATCGCTGTTCTCAACCTTGACGGTGCAAGAGAAAACTGCACTCGCATCGCAAATGCGGCGCACGGAGTACAAGCCGAGCGAGGTGATCGTAGAGGTTGGCACCATCATGCAGGCCCTCTTCGTCGTGAGTTACGGCGTGCTGATTCGCTCGACCCAGGAGAATGGCCGCGAGCGCGAGGTCGCCCGATTGGCGACCGGCGACTATTTCGGTGAAAGCGGACTGCTCACAGGCGAGCCGTTGAATGGCCGAGTCTTCGCACTGACCCGAGCGGTGGTTTATGAGATATCGAAGGAGGCGCTCTCTCCCCTGCTTGAGGCTCGGCCCGAGATTGCCGAGGAACTGAGCGAAACGTTGGCGAGCTTGCAGATGGCTAATCGCGTGCTGCTCGACCCCCATGCCGACGCGGCGCAGGGCGAAGGGCGATTAGCGGATCGCGTCGCCGCTACCATCCGGCGGCTTTTCTCGCTGCATTAATATGTTGGGTCGCGATCCATCGTCTGACGCATTACCAGATGGGCGAAGCCTCCCGGCGGCCGCGCTGCAAATGGCGTCAAGCGATTGCCGCCTTGATTGCCCTGAGCTGTTCGACCACGACGAGATCAAACGGCGTGATGGAGTTCTCCGCGCGCGCGAGAGCTACCGCTCCTTCGCAGGCGGCGATAAGACTTGCGGCAAGCCCCTCCGCCCGGACAGCCGGTATTCCGCCTTCGGCGAGCATGCGGCTCAGCAATCCGCGCCATGCCTTGAAGATCTCGCCCGCACGCTTGCGCAGCAGAGGCGAATCAGACGCCAAGGTAACCGCCACAACGGCGCAACCGGCTTCCAAGCGCGAGCGAGTCAGGACGCTGGCCCAGATCGCGCAGAACGCTCCGGCGACTTTATCGGCGGGCTGTCCTTTGAAGGTTTCCAGTGTCGCGAGCGCCCGGCGGCTCGCTTCATTCATCGCGGCGAGCACGAGTTCGTTCTTGCCACCGGGAAAGTGATGATAAAGCGATCCGCGAGGTGCGCCCGAAGCCTCCAGTACCTCAGTAAAGGAGGCGCGTTGCAGGCCGTTGCGCGCAAGGAGCACCACCGCCTTTTCAATCATGCGTTGTTTCACATCGCTCGTCATTCTCACCCTTTTTTGATCGTTTCCTATTGACTATGACGACTATCATAGTTTAACTATGACGATCATCATAGTCAACGAGAGTATGCAGCCATGCCCATGATCGATATTTGCGCGACCGCGGGCACGTTTCAAAACCTGCATCAGCTTGCGATGGACGCCGCAGCGGTGGTCAAGAGTGTCGAGGGCGTCCCCGACATCGCGCTATTTCGCAAGAATACGGCGGCTTTCGTGCACGAATTGCCCAAGGGTGCGCTGAGCAACGTCGATGGCGATACCAATTACGTGCGCATCCACGTAACGACCAACACCGACGCGTTGGCCCAGCGTGAGAAGCAGATCGCCATCGTTCAACAACTGACCGAGCTCGCGGCACGCGCGGCGGGTGATCCCACGCTGCACGATCGAACCTGGGTGATCCTCACGGAGGCGATTGCGGGGGGATGGGGCCTTAGAGGACATGCCCACACCAATGATGAGCTGGTGAGCGCCGCCCGCGCCGAACTCGCCAAGCTCAAGGCCTGAAATCCGAAGCGACTGGAGTACGACATGAGTGAATCGTTCAAGCAGCTGACTTTGACCCGTAAGAGCGATGCCTATTGGCGCGTCACCTTCGACAATCCGCCGATCAACCTGTTCGACGACAATACGGTGCCAGATCTGGAACACCTGCTCGATCTTGCGGAAGCGGAGACTAAGCTCAAGGTGATCGTATTCGACAGCGCCAACCCCGATTTCTTCATTGCTCACTTCAGTCCCGCCGCCGGTTACAAAAACCTCGTTACCCGCAAGCCAAACGGTCATTTTTCCTGGACCGACATCGTTGATCGATTGGCGCGCTTGCCAGCGGTGTCGGTCGCGGCGGTGCGCGGCAGAGCGCGAGGCGGTGGTGCCGAGTTCGCCTTGGCGTGTGACATCCGGTTTGCGAGTCTCGAGCGGGCTATCTTCGCGCAGATCGAAGTGGGCACGGGGCTAATCCCCATAGGCGGGGCTGCGGAGAGTCTGCCCCATCTCATGGGGCGTGGCCGCGCGCTCGAGGTCATCCTCGGCTGCGATGACTTTGACGCTGCGCTCGCCGAACGCTACGGATGGATCAACCGTGCGATTCCCGATCAGGAATTCGAAGCATTCGTCGAGCAGTTTGCGCGACGAGTGGCCTCCTTCGATGGCCAGTCAATCAGGGAGGCCAAACGCCTCGTGACCCTGCACGGAGGGGGACCTACCCCAGCCGACTATGACGAAAGCGCAGCCGCGTTCTACGGGAAACAGCCGTGGCCCGGTACTGCGGCCCGTTTTCCGAAGCTTGTCGAACTGGGCTCCGGCAAGCACAGCGACCTGGAGCTGAACTTTGGCCGCCGCCTGGGCGAGCTGTGGAATGAGAGCTAGCGGTCCCTAGCGAATATTCTGATCATCATCCGATGGCCCAAGTCACACAGTATTCGGCGACCGCCACTACTGTACAACGGGGTTGCAGGGTTTATCGGGTGTCGCTTTATGAACCGCGTTAGTGCGACTGGGCCGGACCGAAGGCGACAAATCCGGCTCACTCGCGCCGCGAACGAACGGCGGCGACATTCAGTCGCACACCAACAGGTACGCTCGAGCGTAGGCGGACGCGGCACCTCAAGGTGATCGATCGCTGCAGGGCCGTCGTGTTCGATGGAAAGATGGCGGACACGATCCCAATTCAAACGCTACTGCGCAGGCTTGAACCAAACTTCGCACATACGTTCAATTACGCGCGACCTGTCCGTCTGACACTGAGGGCGTAACCGCAATCAGACTACTTGGAAATGTATAGACGCGGGAGGCCGCGCCAGCATAGAGATGATCTCGCCAAGCGAAGTTAAGGGGGGCTACTTCGACAACCGAGAAGGTGCAGCGCGCTGGTAGCGCAAACCTGCGATGAACGAAGTGAGCCGGACGTGCTATCCGCGGATCCGGGCATCGCCCGGATAATCCCGGACAGGAGGCGGCGATAATGAAACTGAGGGGTGATCCTGGATCTGGTTATCGAGCGTTGTCGAGATCTGCACTGAGCGTCCTGATTACCATCGCAGCTTTAGGTGCTCCGCACGGAGTGCGGGCCGACACCGGGTCCGTGGATGGCGCGCGAATCGAAAACGCCGACGCCGAGGCGCGCAACTGGTTGTCCTACGGTCGCACTTACAGTGAACAGCGCTATAGCCCGTTGAAGCAAATCAACGCCGAGAACGCCAAGGAACTTGGTCTGGCGTGGTTCGCCGACCTCGATACCAATCGCGGACAGGAGGCCACTCCGCTGGTGATCGATGGGGTCGTTTATATCTCAACGGCATGGAGCATGGTCAAGGCCTACGATGGGAGGACAGGAAGCCTGCTCTGGGCGTACGATCCGGCGGTGCCACGCGAATTAGGCGTCAATGCCTGCTGCGATGTCGTGAACCGGGGCGTGGCAGCCTGGAACCATAAGATTTTCGTGGCGACGCTCGACGGTCGGCTCCTCGCCCTGGACGCCACATCGGGCACGCTCGTCTGGTCCACACTCACGGTCGATCGCAACAAGCCTTACACGATCACGCAAGCTCCTCGAGTCATCAAGGGTCGTGTCATCATCGGCAACAGCGGTGGCGAATATGAAACTCGGGGTTACATTTCCGCCTATGACGCAGAAACCGGAAAACTCGACTGGCGGTTCTTCACGGTTCCCGGCGATCCATCCAAGCCCTTCGAGAATGCGGCCATGGCGGCCGCCGCCAAAACCTGGTTCGGTGAGTGGTGGAAGCTCGGCGGCGGTGGACCTGTCTGGGACGCCATTTCGTTCGATCCGAAACTTAACCTGCTTTACTTCGGTACGGGCAACGCCGGCGATTGGAATCAAAGTAGGCGCAGTGTCAATAAAGGCGACAACTTATATACCGCCTCCATTGTCGCGTTGAACGCCGATACCGGCGCCTACGTATGGCATTACCAAGCCACACCGGGGGACGAGTGGGACTTCGATGCGGTTCAACAACTGATTTTGGCGGATCTTGACATTCAAGGCAGCCGCCGCCAAGTGATCATGCAAGCCAATAAGAACGGCTTCTTTTATGTGCTCGATCGCAAGACCGGGAAGCTGATCTCCGCGAAGACGATCGAGCCGATTTCATGGGCAAAAGGAATCGACATGAAGACCGGACGCCCCATCGAAAATAGCGACGCTCGATATAGCGTCACCGGCAAGGCCGTGGATGTCCAGCCGGGCCCCGTCGGAGCGCACACCTGGATACCCATGGCCTTCAATCCCGGCACGGGGTTGGTGTATATCCCGGCGGCCGAAATCGCAAGTCACTTCCTGCCGGTGAAAGATCCGCAATCCTCGCCGATCGGATGGAATATCGGTGTTGGCTTTGCGACGACCTCGGTGCACCGCGGCTTTCTCTTGGCGTGGGATCCCATCCATCAGCGAGAAGCGTGGCGCGTCAATTACGCCGGCCCTTGGAATGGCGGCGTCATTACGACTGCTGGAAACCTCGTTGCGCAGGGAGATGCCGCCGGCAACTTCAACGTGTATCGCGCCGACAGCGGTCAGAAACTGTGGTCGATGTTCGCTCAATCCGGCATCATTGCGGCGCCGAGCTCGTTTGAAATCAATGGTGAGCAATACTTCGCCGTGTTGAGCGGTTGGGGCGGAGTCTACCCGTTGAACGGGGGACACGAGGCGGCGGATTCGGGCAATTTGCGCAACGTCAGCCGTCTCTTGGTATACAAACTCGGTGCCACCGCAAATCTACCCCCTCTTGCCCCCACCCATCTGGTCATCAATCCGCCGCCCGAGCCCACCGACACCGCTTCCATCGCGTTTGGAGAGGAACTGTTCGATCAGCACTGTCTGGTATGCCATGGGGAGAGCGTGATTTCCGGGGGCATCGTTCCCGACTTGCGCGGTTCGAGTTACTTGGGCAACGATATCTTCTACAGCATCGTCTTGGACGGCGTGCTCAAGAGTGCGGGCATGGTTTCCTTCAAATCAGTCTTGAGTCATGACGATGCGACTGCGATTCGCAACTATATTATTCACCGCGCGAACGAGGACAGAGTGACCCGGCCGGCATCGGCAACCCCAACTAATTAGGGGTCCGCTTCACTTCGTCGCAGAATTATTCAAAGTACAGCAGGACCGCAAAAGACTTTTCCCGTTGCTCGATAGACAGTCTGTCCATCAGAGTTGTGAGGGGTGCGATGGCCATGAGCCTGCTCCTGACGATTGCCGGTGCAATCAGCTGCGTGGTCTTGCTCGTTTCGGCGCTGTTCAGCGTGTTCTTGCAGCTGTCGTCCTGTATTTCCTCGGCACCCGTGTTCCGCGAATTGGCCGATTCCGAGCCTGAGGATCATCGACACCGCGAAGCAGAGGCCCTGACCCATGGACGCTAGAGAGACAAAACCCTCATCCCTCGATCAAGCGGCGCAGAGGCGCCGCTCGCCGCTCATCACACCGACCGATCTGGGCTCAAAGGCCGCAACGGATATCGCCGGTGGAATGAACGCCATCTTGGCGGACGTTTTTGCGCTGTACCTTAAGACGAAGAACTTCCATTGGCACATGAGTGGAGCGCATTTCCGCGACTACCATTTGCTGCTCGATGAGCAGGCCGATCAACTCTATGCGATGACGGATCCCATCGCGGAGCGCATTCGCAAAACCGGCGGTTCCACGCTGCGCTCCATCGGTCACATCTCCCGGGTACAGCGTATTACGGACAACGATGCAGATTACGTCGAGCCATTGGATATGTTGGCGGAACTGCGCGAAGACAATCAAGAATTGGCTGCACGTCTGCGTGTGGTGCATGACATGGTGAATGAGCATCGCGACATCGCCACCGCGAGCCTGATCGAAAGCTGGATAGACGAGACGGAGCGACGCACGTGGTTTCTCTTCGAGTCAAGCCGCGACGAGAATCACTGATGTGTTACTAGAGCCCACGATGGGACGCTCAATGCGCGCCGCCGGCGAGTCCCCAACAGCGCCTACCGCATGGTCTATCGTGGGCTTTTTTTGCGACTGTCGGCTGCTTGATGATCCCATTCACTGGGCGAGTTCGTGGACACTTTGAATCACTGAGCGGTCTCACGGCGCATTTTGCCGATGTCGGCGGCCCGTAAATGCGAGCCGCTCGAACCGAAGCGCGTGGTGACATAGTTGGTGACGGCAGCGATGTCCGAATCCGAGTACGACGCGCCGAAGCCGGGCATCGCGGTGACGGCCCCGGGGCTTGAGCGCCTCATGCCGGCAAGCACGATCTGCGCCACGTTGGTGCCATGCGGATCATTCACCGCGCGCGCCCCCGTCAAGGTCGCGTAGTCACTGATGTCACTCACGCCACTCCAGCCATGACAGCTCGCGCAGGCCCCTGCATACACTTGCTTGCCCCGCGACTCGGCCGCCGCAAGGCCCTCCTTATGGGAATCAGGAGCCGCAGGAGCCAGCGTTGCTGGAACCTCGGATGACGCACTGGCGGGGACGCTGCGCAGATACGCCACAATCGCGTGGATGTCTTCGCCGGCTAACTGGCTGAAACTCTCATCCACCGCCTCACCCATGGGACCGGCCGCCGAACCATGATGCGGCGCGTGCCCCAGCGATAGATAGCTGATGAGGTCCTCGTCAGACCAGGCACCGACGCCGCTCGCCGAATCGCCGCTGATATTGTAAGCGCGCCAACCGGCGGTCAGTGCGCCGCCAAACTTCTTGCGATTGTTGAGCGCAAAAGCGAGATTTCGCGGCGTGTGACATTCGCCGCAATGCGCCAACGCTTCGGCCAAGTAGGCGCCGCGATTCCACTGCGCGCTTTTATCGGTATGTGGCTTAAAGCGCTCATTAGCATTGAACAAGGCCGACCAAATGCCCATCGCCCAGCGCTGATTGAAGGGAAAGGTCAGATCATTCGGCTTGTTGGGCAGATTGATGGGCACGAGGGTGAATAGATACGCCTTGATGGCCAAGGCGTCAGCATCGGTGATGTACGTATAGGAGGTGTACGGCATCGCTGGATAGAGATTCGCGCCATCCCGTCGAATACCCCGGTGCATGGCCGCAAGAAATTGTTCATCGCTGTAGTGGCCAATGCCGGTCGTTGGGTCAGGCGTGATGTTGGTGGAATAGAGCGTGCCAAAGGGCAGCACAAAAGCGAATCCACCCGCGTACGCCGGGCCGCCTTTGGCCGTATGGCACACCAAACAGTCTGCCGCTTTCGCAAGATACTCGCCCCGTTGGACGAGCGATGTTTGCGCGAGGGACGCCGGAACGCCGCTGGGATCGCTCGCGTGATAATCCTTCAGCTCGACCTTAGGTCCTTGGGAGAAGGCCATGGGTCCTGGGCCTAAGAAAAGAAATAGTGCTACCACACCGGCCAGCACGAGCACGCCGAGCCCGATCAGGAGTCGATGGCCTTTGGCGCCGCGCACGCCAGGTGTTTCGTTCATGATCGGCTCCCAGCGAGGGCGCTTCGATCGATCGGCAGGCGCTTGAGCGCAACCCCGGTCGCCGCAAAAATCGCATTCCGCAGCGCCGGCGGCCCTGCCGTGGTGCCGGTTTCACCCACACCCCCGGGCGCCTCGCCGCTCTTGATCAAATGCACATCGATGCGCGGCATCTGGTGAATGCGCAACATCCGATAGTCATGGAAATTGGACTGCTCGACCCGCCCTTTCTTGATGGTGATCTCGCCATACAAGGCGGCGGTAAGGCCAAATACCAAGCCGCCTTGCAACTGAGCCTCCACGCTATCGGGATTCACCAGCGTTCCGACATCGACCGCCGTGGTGATCCGGCGCAGCAACACTTCACCCTGCTGATCCACCTCGGCTTCCACCACCGTCGCGATAAAACTGGCGAAGGAAGGCTGCACGCACACGCCCCGGCCCACTCGCGATGGCAGCGGTTGGCCCCAATCCGATTTCGCGGCGACCAAATCGAGCGCCGCGATGAGCCGTGGTTGCTTGCCCAACATATCGCGACGAAACGCGATGGGGTCCTTGCCCGCTTTGCGCGCGAGCTCATCCATAAAGCTCTCGATAGCAAACACATTGTTGTTAGGACCAACGCCCCGCCAAAAGCCGGTCGGCACGGAGCGCGCCTCGACCCTTAAGTATTGCACTTCAAAATCCGGGATGTCGTAGGGCATGTCGACGGCACTGTCGATCGCGTCGACATCGATCCCTTTTTGGAAAGCCGGCGGCAACCAGCGCGCCATGATGGAGGCGCCACAGACTTTGTATTTCCACGCCGCCACCTTTCCCCCATCCAGGCTTGCGGAAATAACATTGCGGTACATCGGTCGATAAATATCTTGCTGGATGTCTTCCTCGCGGGTCCACACCACCTTGACGGGCACCCCTTTCATTTGCTGCGCGACGCGCACTGCGTTCAATGCCATGTCCGGTTCCAAGCGCCGGCCGAATCCCCCGCCGATCAGATGATTGTGGACCGTGACCTTCTCGATGGGTAATCCGGTGAGCGCCGCGGTGGTTTGTTGCACGCGGGCGATGATTTGTGTGCCGAGCCACAGTTCACAGGAATCCTCCTTGCACAAGACCGTGCAATTAAGAGGCTCCATGGTCGCGTGCGCCAAAAACGGCAATTCATAGTCGGCCTCGAATCGCTGACCCGTGGATAAGCCTTTTTCGACATCGCCTCGAGATTTCGCAACGACGCCCTCTTTGTGACTGGCGGTGCGAATGTCCTGCCAAAGATCGGCGGAGGAAACTTCCGCCTGCTCCCCTTCGGCCCAAGAAACTTTAAGCGCCTCCAAGCCCTGTTTGGCCGCCCACATATGATCGCCAACAACCGCGACCATATTGTCGAGCAGGATGACCCGTTGCACACCGGATACCGCCTTCGCGGCCGCCTCATCCGCATGCGCTACCTTGCCGCCGAATACCGGGCAGGCGGCGAGCGTCGCGAATTTCATGCCAGGGAGCATGGCGTCGATACCGTAGATGACCTTGCCGTTCACCTTATCCGGTGTGTCGTAGCGCTTGAGCGGTGTGCCGATGAGCACGAATGTCGCAGGATCCTTCAGCGGCACATTCTTCGGCGGCATGATCTTCGCGGCCGCATCGCTCAAAGCGCCGTAGTCGATTTTGCGACTGCTCGCTGGGTGCGACACCTCGCTGCGGGACGTCGTGCACGAGCCGGGATCGACCTTCCACTGCTGTGCGGCGGCCTGCACCAGCATCGCCCGTGCCGTGGCCCCCGCGGTGCGCAACGGCATCCAAAAGGCACGCAGCGATGTGGAACCGCCGGTCGCCTGAATTCCAAAATCCGGATTGGTATAGAGCTTCTCATTGGGTGGCGCGTGCTCGAGCAGGATTTTCGCCGGATCCGCATCCAGCTCTTCGGCGAGGATCATCGCCACACCGGTGTATACGCCCTGCCCCATTTCCACTTGCGGCATCACGAGTGTCGTCGTGCCAGTCTTGTCGATTCGAATGAAAGCATTCGGTGCGAACTTGCCCTTGGTGTCGGTTGGCGTTTGCTCGGGCTCATTGATAGCGCGCGCGGGGACATAGAATGCCAACAGAAATCCGCCGGCGGCGACGCTCTTCATGAAATCGCGGCGCGACGCTGAATGAGAAATCAATTTGCTCGCGGGCATGCGTGTCTCCTCAAGCGGCGGGCTTGGCCGCGGCCTGCTTGATGGCAGCGCGGATCCTCACATAGGTTCCGCAGCGGCAGATATTGCCCGCCATCGCGGCATCGATATCGGCATCATCCGGTGAGGGAGTTTGATTGAGCAGCGCGCTCGCGGACATGATCTGCCCTGATTGGCAGTAACCGCATTGCACGACCTCGAGGGCGAGCCACGCTTGTTGGACCCGGGCGCCCGCGCTCGTGTTACCCACCGCCTCGATCGTGGTGATCGGACGGGAACCGACCCGGCTGATCGGCAGGACACAGGATCGGACCGCCTTGCCATCCAGATGCACGGTGCACGCGCCGCATTGCGCGATGCCGCACCCGAACTTCGTTCCGGTCATCCCAAGCACATCACGCAGCACCCACAGGAGCGGCATGTCATCAGGAACAGAGACGGATTTGGCTTCACCATTGACGGTAATGTTTCGTGTCTGCGTCATTTAAGGGTCGCTCCCTAGTATTCTCTGGCCGCACCACCTGAGGCCGGTTAAACAGGCACCACCGCATCGCACCGCCCAAGCTGCGCGATCAGGAGTGTCGCTCCAAAATGACGGCGGAGGCAAATGCATTCATGCGCTTAGTGCGCGCGTATCTGAGCAGGAATGGACAAGACTTCGCGAACGAACTATGTGCTAGCCGCCCGCTCATCCAGTAGTTTCGACTGACCAACACTGTATAAGCTCTAGCGCTAGTCGTGCGAAAGTCATCGCATCGATTCTGCCATGGGCTGGACGCTTCGCCACGGGCCCGAGGATAATCGAGATCATCGTTTTGTTTCCTCCACCGTTTGACTTCAGGGATCGCCAATGAACGAACCAGGGCCACAAATCACCTGGCTGTTGCTAGCACTTGCGGCCGGCGCCGCCATCAGCTGGGTGATCGCGCGGGCGCGACAGCGCGAAGCCTTGGCGACAGCCGCTGCCGATGCCCTGAAGACCTCCGCGGCGCTTCAGGTCGAGCTATCCGCCACGCGCGAGCGAGCTTCACGGGTATCTGAGCTCGAACGAGAGCTTGCCGCGACCGCGCAGACCTTAGGGAGTGCGAATGAGCGTAAAGCCGCACTCGAATCGGAAATCTTGCGCTTACCGGAGATGGAGAGCCGCCAGACGCAGGCGACTGACGCGCTGGCGCAGGCTGCTCGGGGCGCCGTTGAACTGCGAGAGTCGATGAGTCGACTCACCGCGGAGCTTGCGGCCGAGCGGGAGAATCTTGCGGCCCTTCGATCACGATTGGAGCAGACCCAGGCGCGCCTGGAGGCCCAGACGATAACGGCTAATTCCCTTGCGGTTGAAGTCGCGCAGTTACGCAATAGCCTGGACGGTGAACGGACCGTCTCTGAAGAGAAGCTCGCCCTCCTGCTCGATGCCAAGGTCGCGCTCGCCGATCAATTCAAAGCCCTTGCCAATGAGATTCTCGAGGAGAAGTCCAAGCGATTCACTGAACAGAATCAATCGAACTTGGGTGCCCTCCTAGATCCTTTGAAACTTAAAATCAGCGAGTTTCAGACCAAGATCGAAGATACCTACGTCAAAGAAGGCAAGGATCGCACGGCATTAGGCGAACAGGTACGCCAGCTGATGGAATTGAATCAACACTTAAGCGAAGACGCCAAGAATCTGACGCGGGCGCTGCGCGGGTCCGCCAAGGCGCAGGGCACTTGGGGTGAGTGGATCTTAGAGACCGTGCTCGATGGGTCAGGACTTCGCAAGGGCCATGAGTATGTGGTTCAAAGCAGCCACAACCGCGAGGATGGGACCCGGGCTCTTCCCGATGTCATCATTCATCTCCCCGAAGGCCGGAGTCTCGTGATCGACTCCAAGGTCTCGCTCATCGCTTACGAAGAATTTGCCATTACGGAAAATGAAACAGAGCGCACGGCGGCGGGCAAGCGGCACATGGAATCGATCAAGGCACACATCAAAGGGTTGTCGGGGAAGAATTACCAGTCGCTCTATAGTTTGAATTCCTTGGACTTCGTGCTGCTGTTCGTGCCGATTGAGCCGGCCTTCATGCTGGCGGTGGCCTCCGATCGGGATCTTTTCATGGAGGCCTGGAATCGCAATGTGCTGCTGGTGAGTCCCTCGACGCTGCTCTTCGTCGTGCGCACCGTGGCGCATCTGTGGCGTCAAGAGGCGCAATCGCGCAACGCCCAGGAGATCGCGAAGCGGGGAGCGGAGCTCTACGATAAATTCGTGGGGTTTGTGGAGGACATGAATTCGCTCGGGACTCGCTTGAAGCAAGCGCAGAGTGACTATGAGGATGCCTATGGAAAGTTATCAACCGGCCGCGGCAACTTGGTCGGTCAGGCACAGAAGTTACGACAGTTGGGCGTCAAGCCTTCCAAGTCCCTGGCGCCGGCGTTGGTGGATGGTGCCTATGAGAGCGATGAATTGCCGTTTGTGTTGGAAGAGGATGCGGCCAGCGTGCCGGTGAAGCACGCGAACGGAGGTGACCTGTGAAATCAGGTAGCCGCAGATCCGAAGCACTTGGCGCGCGCGGACACTCCGAGATGCGCAGCCAACTGTGCCCGGAAAGTACTGTATTTGTAGAGTCTAGCGCGTGGCTGTATGTATGTACAGCTCATGATGCCGCCGCGCCCGCCACTCACCGTCGTGAAATTGTCCGATCATTTCGGGCAGTACGTGCTCACGCTTAAATGTGCCTGTGGTCACTCGCGAACCGCGCAGCCCAAAACACTCGCAGCACTCGCCGGATGGGATGCGTTGCTGGAAACCGTGGTGAAGCGGCTCCGGTGTTCGCGCTGCGGCGCTCGTCGCTGCACGGTTGCCGTGCGTGCTGAAACCAAGCGCGATGGTTAGGATTCTGATCCCGCCTTATTGGCTCGCCACCGCGTCCGCAGACTCCGTCAGATCTTCCATACATCGTTCGATCAGGCCATGCAGGGCCGCAACCTGTTTGGCGCCCAACCGCGCGTTGAGCGCAAGCTGTGCCCGCTTCCACTCCCGCTTCGCCTCACTGCGCTTGGCGTGCCCTTCTTCCGTCGCCTCAATCAATCGAGAGCGCGCGTCATCGCCGGGCCCCAACCGCAGCCATCCTTGGGAGACGAGCGGTTGAAGGTTTCGCGTGAGGGTCGAGGCGTCCAATCCCATGCGTTGCGCAAGATCGGAGGGGCGTATCGGACCCAAAGCCGCGACATGCGACAGCAGCCCGTATTGGGTGTTCTTGATGCCGGCGGCGCTGAGATAGGCATCGTAATGGCGCGTCACGATGCGATCCAACTGTCGTAATTTCAAGTGGGTGCAACCTTGCGGCTTGACAGAAGTGTCCATGGCTCCTATTGTACCTACAACTGTTGTATATGCAATTGTTATTTCGACATAACACAAGGTTAGCAATGAACACGCAGGACGTTACGCTGGAATGGCAGGCCGAGGAGAAAGCGGTGCGCGCACGCCTCGCGACGACTGCCGGGTATGCAAGACCGGATCAGGTGGCCGGCCTCACAGGATTAGAAGTATTTGCGGCCATCTTCGCGGGCCAACTGCCGCCCCCGCCCATCGGCGAGACGCTCGATTTCTTGCCAATCCATATCGAATACGGCGTGGCGGTCTTTCAGGGGAAACCCAATCAACGGCATTACAATCCGCTCGGCACGGTCCACGGCGGCTGGTTCGCCACGCTGCTTGATTCCGCGGTGGGCTGCGCCGTGCATTCGACGCTGCCGGCCGGCAGAGGCTACACCACGCTTGAACT
>Ga0209773_10000211_pt1 | contig 17671 bp, 16 predicted proteins | sample BogFormECP14_OM1_FD_188244 | JGI IMG/M metagenome (GOLD analysis project Ga0209773, IMG submission 188244) | Bog forest soil microbial communities from Calvert Island, British Columbia, Canada - ECP14_OM1 (SPAdes) (version 2) | ecosystem: Environmental > Aquatic > Freshwater > Wetlands > Bog ... | reverse complement strand
GCGGCCGACGTGACGGGGCGGCTCTCGATGCCGGACCGCGGCGCGGCGCATGAGGCGCAGACGATCGTGCTCGACGACGTCGCGGCGCCGGGCGATTTTCCCGGGCCGATTTTTCATTCGCGCCGGCGCCGGCGGCGTCCTGGGCGGTCGCTGGCGATGGTGATCGGCGGATGTTTTTTGTTGGGGTACTTTCTTTTCCACTCCTACCAGCAGCCTTCCGACGGCGACACCGGACCCGACTACGGCGGGGTTCCTTCTGTGCCGGCGCCGGATGGATCAGCGCCCGCCGCGCCCGACGCCGGCGAGCCTGCGCATACACAGCCGCGCGAGATCGCGCTGCGGCGGCAGCTCGACATGGAAGGTTACGGCTCGGTGCATTTCAAGATGGATGGCGACACGATCATCTTGTGGGGTACGGTGCCGACAGAAGCCGATCGCCTGATGGTGCAGACGCAAATTTTCATGTTCGCGCGAATTTTTTCGATCGAGGACCATATCCAGGTGCGCGACACCTTCGCCGAGCCGTAGTATCCACCGCATGATCGCCGACCTGCACGTCCATACGCGGCTTTCGTCCGACTCCAACGTCGCGCCGGAGCAGTATCTCGAGTTTGCGAAGAGCTCGGGGCGCGGACTTGGCGCGATTTGCTTCACCGAGCATCGCTTGTTCCCGGATAACGCTGAAGTCGGTGCGCTGTATGCCGAGTTGGCGGAGCGATTTCAGATTGCGATCTTCAAAGGAATCGAAGCTGACACCGACCTTGGTCATCTGCTGCTGTTCGGGGTGAATGACGAAGTGATTCGCCGGTTCGATCTGACTTCGCGGATGCTGAAGAGCGACAACCTGATCGAGGTGCTCTATCACGAAGGCGGCGTCGCGATCCCGGCCCATCCGTTTCGCGATTCCGGCTATGGTGCGCGACTCGACGCGCTGCTCAGCCGTCATGGCGCGGCGCTTGGCGCGGTCGAGGCGCTGAACGGGCAGAACTCAGCCGAGGAGAATCGGCGGGCGCAGGATGCAGCGCTCAAGCTCGGGCTGACGGCGGTCGGCGGCAGCGACGCTCACTTCGCCACTTCAAAATGGTTCATGACGGTGGCGACGGAATTCGAGCGCGAGGTGAAGACGGTCGAGGAGATGTGCGCGGAAATCCGCGCGGGGCGCGCGCGGCCTTATATTTTTGCCGATTCTGATTGAGTGGCGCCGGGGGAGTCCATGTTCTCCAGCGCGTGGGTGAATTGCCGGACGTCTTGCGGGCGCCCCGCCGCGATCAGCTCGTCGCCGGCTTTCAGCGGACGATCGGGCGAGATGGGCGAGAATTCGCCCTGCGGATTTCCGGCGTCCTGAACCGCCAGCACGGTGACGCTGAAGCGCGCGCGGGCGTCGAGCTTGCGCACGGTGGTTCCCGCAGCGTTGGGCGGAACCGTCACCCGCGTCACGCGGTAGCCGGTCGCCCAATAAATATTCGGGTCGCGCGTCGCCAGGGTCGACAGGGAAACCGTCACGCGGTTGAGTGCCTGCGCGATTTGGCGGCTGGTAACGAGGCCGAGAAAGCGGCGGCTGATGCGATCGATCACCGGCAGCTCGTCGAGGCCTTCGTGTTCCATTATCTGGCTCGCCTCGTCGAGGTTGGCGTCGAGGGTCACGGTCGGGCAGTTCGCGTTGGAGATGTCGAACGCGTTGATGAGCGGGCCGAGTTCCTTGCCGGAGACGATCATGGTCAGCAAATCGCGCACCACGATCGCGCCCGCCAGCTCGCCGTCGCTGTCGACGACCGGCAGTGTCGATTGCGAGGTCTCGCCGGCGGTGCGCAGAACATCGGACAGTGTAGTGTTCTCGCTGACCATCGTGACGTTTTTGGTTACGACGGCGCTCACCGGAATGAGCGTCAGCGCGAGGCGCTCGCTGCCGATTTGCAGGGTCTTGCCCTGGCGCGCGAGGCGGAACTCGTCGAGGGATTCGGTTTCGATCGCGCGCGCGACGACCAGCGCGGTAATCGTCGCGATCATCGACGGCAACGCGATGGTGTCGCTGCGTGTCATCTCCCAGAGCAGGAACAGCGCCGTCAGCGGCGCGTGCGTGGTGCCGGCCAGAAACGCGCCGAGCCCCACCAGCGCGTAGGAGCCGCGCGGCCCCGTCAGGTGGGGGATCAACCTCACCGACACGCGCTGGAACAAGCCGCCTGCCATCGTGCCGATGAAGAAGGTCGGGCCGAAGGATCCGCCCGGCGCGCCGCATCCGAGCGAAACGCTGCTGGCGAAAAACTTCGCGCAGGTCATCACCGCGAGCATCCCGATGCCGAACTCGCCGGCCATCGCCGCGTTGATCACCGGGTAGCCGTCGGACAGATTTTGCGGCAGCCAGATCCCAATCGCGCCGACCACTGCGAGGCCTGCCATCAGCTTGAGCCAGACCGGCTGATCGAGCCGGCGAAACCAGGAGTCGGTGGCGTTGAAGAAGCGGATGTAACCGGCGGCGAGCACGCCGAGGAGCGCGCCCATCAGCGCATAGGTCGCCATCTCCCAGTAGCTGCGCAGCACGAATTCGGGCGCGAGAAAGACGACCGCGTTGCCCTGGATCGCACGCGACGTGATTACGGCGCTGAAGGTGGCGATGATCAGGAGCGTGAGGTTGGCGATTTCGGTGTGGCCGAGGAGGACGATCTCCTGCGCGAACATCAGGCCGCCGATCGGAGCGTTGAAGGTCGTGGCGATGCCGGCGCCGGCGCCGGCTGCTACCAGCACCTTGGCGCGATCGGGCGACAACTTACGCAGCTGCGCGATGGTCGAGCCGATCGCGCCGCCGATCTGCGCAATCGGGCCTTCGCGGCCGACCGATGCGCCCGCGCCCAACGACAGCGAGGCGCCGGCTGCCTTGACGAAGATCCAGCGCCGTTTGACCCTGGCACTGCCGAGATTGACCATCTCGAGAAAATTCGGAAAGCCGTAACCGAGCACGTCGCCGGGAAAAATCCAGTTGAGCAGCAGGATGGCGACGCCGCCGCTCATCAGGATCACCGGGATTAGCGCGCGATACCATCCGCCGTGATCGATGCCGAGTGCGTTCCACTCGAACCCGCGAAACAGCCACGAGAAAAATTCGATGAGCGCGCGAAATCCGAGATTGCCGAGCGCCGCGAGCACCCCGACGGTTACTGCGAGCAGAATCAGCTGGACGTATTCGAACTGGTCGCTGCGCAGCGAAAGCGAAGGTCGTCGCATGAAATCCCGATGCCGCTAGACGCCGAGGAACCGGTGCGCGACGGCGAGAAACTCGTCGAGGCGATCGTGATGCACCCAGTGGCCGGCCTTTTCGACGGTCACCGACTCGGCGTGCTTGAAGGCCTGGATGCGCCCGTCTTTGACCCAATCGCCCGCCCACGATTCAGTGCCACGAATCAGCAGCGTCGGACAGGTGATGCGCCCCCAAATCTCGCGCGCGTCGCGGTTGTTGAACATGTACGGCGAAGTGGCGTGAACGTAGTTGTCGAACTTCCAGGAGTAAGTGCCGTTCTCGTTGCGGCGGATGCCCCAAATCGTGAGATGCAGCGCCTGGTCGCGGCTGAGATGCGGATTAGCCTCGCGCATGCGGGCTAGAGCCTCTTCGATCGACGGGTACTCGCGCACCTTGCGCCGTGCGAGCGTCTGCATCTGGCCGATCCAGTTGTTCATGCGATCGTAGGCGGGCGTGTCTTTGATCATGCCGGGGGGCGGGCCCATCCCCTCGATCGAGACGACGCGCTTGACGGCGTCGGGGTGCGTGCCGGTGTACTGCAAAACGATTCCACCGCCGAGCGAGTGACCGATGAGCGTCGCGGGTTCCTTGGTTACGGCGTTCATGAGCTGTGCGAGGTCGAGCACGTAGTCGATCATCGAGTAGCCGCTGCCTACTGCCCAGTCGGAGTCGCCGTGACCGCGCAGGTCGGGCGCGATGATGTGGAAATGGCGGCGCAAATCGAGCGCGACCCAATCCCAGTTGCGGCAGTGATCGCGGCCGCCATGCACGAGCACGAGCAGCGGCTTGTCGGCATTGCCCCAATCGACGTAGTGCAGTTTGAGGCGCTGCGAATAAAAATAATGCGAAGTCGGCCCGATGATGCTATCGGCCATGTGCCGGTCTCTCCACGAAGCTAAGACGTCAGCGTCAAAAGCTACAGGTTAGGCTGGATCTCGTCGAGGGCCGCGCGCGCCGTGCGAGTGATGAACTCGATCTCGGCGTCGCCGATAATGAACGGCGGCGTGATCATCATCGCGTCGCCACCCCCCTTCCCCGCCATCCCGGTCGCCGGATAGAAGAACATCCCCTTGCGCACCGACGCGCCCAGCACGCGATTGGTAACTTTCTTTTCGGGAGCGAACGGCGTGCGAGTCGCTTTGTCCTGCACCAGCTCGATGCCCCAGAACATCCCGGTGCCGCGGATGTCGCCGACCATCGGATGGCCCGACAATTCTTCCTTCAAGCTCGAGCCGAGGCGCGCGCCGACTTCCGCCGACCTCTCTACTAGCCGCTCGCGCTCCATGATGGCGAGCACTTCGTCGGCGACCGCGCACGCTACCGGATGCGAGCTGTAGGTATAGAACATGAAATCGGCCTTCGCCTGCTCGACTTCCTCGACCAGCGATTCCTTGACCGCGATCATGCCCATCGGCATGTAGCCGCCGGTGAGACCCTTGCCGCCGACCAGGATATCCGGCACGACGTCCCAGTGATCGACGCCGAAGCGCCGGCCGGTGCGGCCGAAGCCGGTCATCACTTCGTCGGCGATGAGCAGCACGTCGTAGCGATCGCAGATCTCGCGAATCTTCGGCCAGTACTCCTTGACCGGCGGCACGACGCCGCCGCTCGAGCCCATCATCGGCTCGGCGATAAAAGCGGCGATCGAGTCGGCGCCGTGGTTCAGGATTTCTTTTTCGAGCGCGGCGGCGCAGTCGAGATCGCACGACGGATAGGTTTTGCCCCACGGGCATCGGTAGCAATAGGTCGGATCGATCTTCGGCCAATCGAGCAGAATATGCTCGTAGTCGGCGCGGCGTCCGCTGCCGCCGGCAGACAACGCTGCGATAGTGTTGCCGTGATACGAGAATCGGCGCCCGATGATCTTGCTCTTCGATCGTTTGCCGCGAACCTTGTGATAGAGAATCGCAAACTTCAGCGCCGCTTCGACCGACTCCGACCCGCCGCTCGTGAAAAAGAACCGCGTGAGCCCCGCTGGGGTCCATCGCGTGAGACGATCGACCAGCTTCTCGCGCTCGGGCGAAGTCCAGACCGGCACGATGTAGTCGAGATTGGCGATGGTGCGCGCGGCGACCTCGGCGATTTCGCGGCGGCCCTGCCCGATGTTCACCACCACGGCGCCGCCGCCCGCGTCGAGGATCTTGTTGCCGTCCGAGGCGTAGAGCCAGGGGCCCTCAGCGCGCTCGATGCGGATGGGATCGTGCGGACCACGCATGAACATCGGTGTGTCGGGCATGGATGAATCTTAACCGCGAATCGATGCGGCGGGCAACGTGAGGAATGGAGGAAGCTACTTGATGGCGCCGGATTCGCGCCAGCGGTCGAGGTCTTCTTTGCTGTAGCCGAGGTCGCCGAGGATTTCGTCGGTATGCTGCCCGAGCTGCGGCGCGAGCGATCTGATTGAGCCGGGAGTGTCTGAGAACTTCGCCGCGATGCCGACCTGTTTGACCTTTTTGCCGCTCGGCGCTTCGACTTCGACAATCATGTTGCGCGCCAGCACCTGGGGATCGTTCGGCACTTCGTCGAGGGTGAGCATCCGGCCTGCGCAGATGTCGCTCTTGTTGAGTATCTCGAACCATTCGTCGCGTGTTTTGGTTTTGAAGGTTTCAGTGAACACGCGGGCGATCTCGGCGCGCTTGCTCGAGTCGTACTCGTGCGGAATGAAATCTTCGCGGCCGAGTGCGCGGCAGAGGTTGGCGAAGAACCACGGCTCGATCGCGGCGATCGTAATGTATTTGTCGTCTTTGGTCAGGTAGGTGTTGTAGTTCGGGATGCCGCCGTCGAAGATCGTCTCGCCGCGCTGCGGCACTTTGTGGTTCGCGAAGAAGGTCGAGAACGCCTGCGCCAGCAGCGCGAGGCTGCCGTCCATCATCGAGATGTCGACGTATTGCCCACGGCCCGTTTGATTGCGCGCAACCAGCGCCGCGAGCACGCCGATGGCGCCGTTCATCCCGCCGGCGGCGTAGTCGGCGACCAGGTTGTGCGGAATTGTCGGCGGCGAACCGGGGCGCCCGAACATCGAGAGCACGCCCGCGGTCGCGATGTAGTTGATGTCGTGGCCGACGAGGTCGCGATACGGGCCGGTCTGGCCGTAGCCGGTGATGGCGCAATAGATGAGGCGCGAGTTGCGCGACGAGAGCTTCTCGTAGTCAATGCCGAGGCGCTTGGCGACGCCGGGACGATATTCCTCGACGATGACGTCGGTGCGTTGCGCGAGGCGGGTGTAGATTTCCTTGCCCACGCCGCTTTTCAGATTGATGCCGATCGATTTCTTGTTGCGCGCGAGCGCGTTGTACGGCGAGCTGCCGAAGGTATTGGTCTGCGCCCGCGTGTCGGCCGCGGCCGCTTGTTGCGCACGCCTGCCGGTGGGAGGGCCCGGCTCCTCGATCTTGATCACTTCGGCGCCGAGGTCCGCGAGGATCATCGTGCAGAACGGCCCCGGTGCGAGCTTGGTCAGGTCGAGTACTTTGATTCCGTCGAGTGGTGCAGGCATCGTGGCTCTACTCTATTGATTCGGATTTTCCGGCTGCTGCTGATTGAACTGTGGCACCGAGTCGTTCTGATCGTTGTCGCCGGCGTTGGGCTGCGCCTGCTGATCGTCGCCGCCCGCGGCATTTTGCTCATTCATCTGAGTGCCGTCGCCGTTCTGATTGTCGTCGTTGTCGTTCGAATCGCCGTTGTTGTCGCTGTCCGTGGCGTCGCTGTCGCTGTTGTTGTTGTCATTGTCGTTGGTGCCAATAGCTGGATTGTCCTGCGCGACGATGATGCCCGGTTGCGATGCGGGATTGCTTGACGCGGGATTGGCCGCGTTGCGATTCGCCGCGCATGCGAGCGGCGGCGCCATCAACAGAAGGAACGCGGCCGTCAGACTGATTTTCGCGAACATAACAATCTCTCCAATCTTTCCGATCGCACGAACACTTCGCGCAGGCCGATTATAGAACCGCGGCACGCACTCGCGCCATTCGCTCGGCCAGCGACTTGAGACCTGTCACCATGTGCACGCCGTACCAATGCAGGTCGCGGCCGCCGACTATCAGCACGCGGCGGCTGAGCGCGGGCGGCACAAGAGCCTTGACCTCGGCGACGTCGGCTTCGTCGAAGGGATAGGGCTCGTCGGGAAGTATGACGATGTCGGGGCGGCGTTCGACGGCCTCCTCGAGGGTGGTCACGGGATAGCGCTCGCCGGCGGAGGCGTAGATGTTGTTGTAGCCGAGCATCCGGAGCACGTCGTGCGCGTAGGTGTCGCCGTTGAAGGACATCCACGGCTTCTTCCATATCGGGCAAAAGACGCGCAGTCGCAGCTTGCTCCATACGCCGAGCGCCGCCTCGATGCCGCTGACGCTGAGCGTGATCTCCTTGGCCAGCGCGGCGGCGGCGGCCTCGCGACGCAGCACGCGGCCCAGCCGCAGGATGGACTCGACCGCGCCGGGAACAGTGCGAGGATAGGTCGTGAAGACGGGGATGCCGGCGGCGCGCAGCTTCTCGACGTCTTCGCGGCGGTTCTCCTCGGCGTTGGCGATGACCAGTTCGGGCTCCAGCTTCACGATGGCGTTGATGTCGGGGTTCTTGGTGCCGCCAACTTTCGGAATCGACGCGACGGCCGCGACCGGCTCGACGCAGAATTTCGTCACGCCTACGACCTCGGAGCTGAAACCGAGCGCAAAGAGCGTCTCGGTCCAGCTCGGCACCAGCGACACGATTCGCGCGGGCGGCCGCTCGAGCTCGACGCGGAAGCCCATGTCGTCGGCTATTTGCGTCGCGCCCGCCATCTCAATGCTCCGGTTGGGGCTCCCTTTGCGCCGATGAATTCACGCGCCGGCGAAACAGGCTGAAGCGCGGCATCATGATCAAAACCCCGGTGACGAGAAGGCCGTCGCCCAGCGCCAGCAGCACTGTCAAGGTGATGCGAAACTGCTGGTGATTGAAGGCCACCTGCAAAGTCTCGAGGACCAGCAAGGTCACGGGAATCAGGCTTACTCCAGCGAGAACAAGAATGAGCCCAAACCATTTCAGCGGCGATTGTGGCCAATTCATTTCGGTCTCCGATCCTTACCTCGATTTGCGCTTGATGATCGCGTCCAGCTCGCGGCGATCGCCGGGCGTCAGTTGCTCAGAACCGGCGCGCGCGCCAGGATTTGATTTCGCGGTCGAGGCCGCCGAATCATTCGCGTCGTTCTGCGGTTGGGACGCGGCAGGCGGCTGCGGCTGATCGGGCGCTCGATACGCGATGTAATGCACGGCCGACGGAATCATAACTCGCTTCGTTAAAAATCCCAAAATGAGCGCCGCCAGCAGGGCGAGCACGATGAGTCCCGGCCGCCGCCTCCGCTTCTTCTTCGCCGGCCGCCTCGCGCCTGCGCGCTTTCGCGCCGGCGCAGCTCGTACTCGATCCGCCACCTGACTTCCTCCGCCGCGAGCGCCACCCGGAATGCTACCGCAGAGGCTCACCTAATAGAACTGCGCGAGCCCATCGCGCGACGAGGCGCCGCGTCGGCAGTTCGTCGAGATGGCGCGCGCCGTTGTACCAGTCCACGCCAAGCTCCTGCGCGCGACGGCTGATGTTCGCAACGCGGAAGAACATCCGGTGACGAGGACCGTAGAAATTGCGCGCGGCGAAGGCAAGCTTGCTCATTTTCTTGCCCACCGACCCTTCGTGCAGCGCGCGATCGTAGGCGCGCAGCGCGCCGCCGTCGCCGTCGATGTAGTCGCAGATGGCGCTCGCGGCGAGCTTGCCGTGCTCGAAGGCGCACGAAATCCCTTCGCCCATCAGCGGATCGACGCCGGAAGCGTCGCCCGCCAGGATAACGCGTCCCGATGCGTAGCGGTCGCTCGCGTCGAACCATCGAATCGGGAACGAATGCCATCGGGTCGCGTGCCGCTTCAGGCCGTCGAGCGGAAGCTCCGGGAACGCCGCGACGAGTTCCGCAATCATCCGCGATTGCCCGCCTGCCTTTTCGGAGAAATCGCGCGGACGTTGATCGTAAATGCCGACGTTCAGATGTGGCATGCCGTCGATGAGGCACGGGAACGACCAGCTGTAGCCGCTGATTCCGCGGCTGACGCATCGAAAGTCGAAGCGGTAGCGTTTTGCGGTGAATTCGGGCGTGCCCTCGGCGTCGACTGCTATGTCCGTCATCAATGCGCGCCCGATCGTTTCCTTGCGCGCGCCAAACACGGCGCGGCGGACCCTGCTGCCCGAGCCGTCGGCTCCCACCAGCACCTGCGCTTTGTAGGTGCCGCTGTCTGTGACGGCGCGCACCGCGTCGTCATCCTGAACGACGTCGAGCACGCGGCTGCGCTCGACGATTTCCACTCCCGCATCGGTCGCCGCTCGCGCGAGCATCGCGTCGAAGCGGTCGCGACGAATAACAGTGGCCAGCACGTCGCCATCGCGCGACAAATCGACCTCGCCAACGGGAGTCGCCGCTGCGCCGCGAATCACTTCAACGGCCGGGACGTCGAGCGGGATTCCGAGCTCCTCGAGCGCGAGCATCGTTTTGGGAATCAGCCCGCCCGCGCACACCTTGAACCGCGGATGCGCCGACTTCTCGATCGCGACGATTCGCCCCGCCAGCGCAGGTCTTCGCTTCACGATGTACAACGCCGTCGCCAATCCCGCCGGACCGGCGCCGGCGATCATCACGTCAAATTTTCGCGTGGATTCCATCGGACGCTTCAACGGCTAGCATACACGCGCCCATAGACAAGCGGCGCATCGAGATACTCGATGCGCCGCGGGTTCGCTGACGTAACTTATTTTGCGATCAGCCGATCAACCTTGCGCCTGGCCGGCCGGCTTGATCACCGTGTAGAGCGTTGCGCCGCCGCGCTGCACGAGCAGCAACGCCGGCGTCTTCTTCGACTGCGCTTCCTTGGCCTTGGCGACGAAATCCGAGACCGCCGCCACCTTGTCGTGATTGATTTCCATCACGACGTCGCCCGGCTGCAATCCCGCGTCAGCCGACGGGCTGTCGGGCGCGACCTTCTGAATCACCACGCCCTTGGTGCCTTCGAGATGGAACTGCTGCGCAATCTCGGGCGTGATATCGCCCACTTGCATGCCCCAGTTGCCGCCCGGCTCTTCGGTCTTAGCCGACGCCACCTGCGGCTCCTTGCGCTCGCCGATCGTAACCTCGAGGGTCATGTGCTGGCCGTTGCGCACGACCTCGACCGGCACTTTCTGATTGATCGGCGTCTGCGCGACCAGGGCCGGCAGCTCATGCTCGTCGTCCACCGGATGACCGTTGAAGCTGAGCACGATATCGCCGCGCTCGATTCCACCCTTGCCGGCCGGTCCGTCTTTATCCGCACTGGCGACGAGAGCGCCCTCGGGTTTGGGCAAGCCGAACGACTGCGCGAGGTCGGGAGTGACTTCCTGTATTTCGACCCCCAGCCATCCGCGGATCACGCGCCCGTGCGCCTTCAACTGATCCATCACGTTGCGCGCCATGTCGATTGGGATGGCGAAGCCGATGCCGTTGTTGGCGCCGGTGCGGCTGTAGATTGCGGTGTTGATTCCGATCACTTCGCCGCGCGTGTTGATTAGCGGGCCGCCCGAGTTGCCGGGGTTAATCGATGCGTCAGTCTGAATGAAGTCGTCGTAGTCGCCGCCGAGGATTCGTCCCTTGGCGCTCACGATACCGGCCGTCACCGTCATGCCGACGTTGAACGGGTTGCCGATAGCGATAACCCAGTCGCCCACGTCAGCGGTGTTGGAATCGCCAAGAGGAGCGACCGGGAGCGGTTCCTTGGCGTCGATTTTGATTAGTCCGAGATCGGTTTTGGCGTCCTTGCCGATTACCTTCGCGGTGAACTCGCGCTTGTCCTGCAGCGTCACGTGAATTTCTTCGGCGTTACCGACCACGTGATTGTTGGTGAGGATGTAGCCATCGGCCGAAACGATCACGCCCGAGCCGAGTCCGTGCTGCTTGTACTCACGCTGACCACCCTGGCCGAAGTAGCGGCGCAACTGGTCGAACGGATCGGCGCCACCGCCGCCGCTGCCTCCGCCACCCTGATCGCCGCCGCCCTGATCGCCGGGGCCTACTTCGCCGCCGCCGCCGTTGTCGTCACCACCTTCGCCGTTGTCGTCGCCGCCGCCCTGCTGGCCGAACATTCCCGAAACTTTCACGTCCTGCACGACGTTGACGCTCACCACCGCTGGAATCATCTTCTTGACCAGCGGCGCAAACGAGGTGATCACGCCGACCTTCTCGCCCGGCTCAGGCGTGTTCGGCGCCGCGGGCGCCAATGGCGCGACCTGGACTCCGGGCACTGGCGGCGCGGGGAGAGGCTCTGGAGCGGCTTGTGCCTGCTGCGTTGGGGCTGCCTTGGAGGCGTCGGAATCGGAACCCCAGAACGGGAACGCGCCAACGCGCGCAAAGGCTACTACCAAGCCGATGAAAACGCCGCCGGCTATGGCGGCGATCTTCTTAACCATGCATTCCTCCTGGAATGTAGCGTAACTCTTGGGTCATGAGGCGGGGCAAGGACAGGACCATCTAGTTATCGGACGATTAATTTCGGCCGAAATTCAGGCTCCTGCTCGAACGAACAACCATCGCTGCCACCTGGTCAAGACCCTTGACCGCTGGATCCATCAAATCAAAATTCACGGCGAGAACAAAACGTTCCTCCAGGAGCAAATCGGCATCGCCCGCCCCTGCTCCGGCGCTCAGCCCTTCTGCAGTGCCTTGATGTCCTCGAGCAGGACCTTCTCATGCCCATTCGGATTCACTTTTTCGTAGACCTTTCGCAGGTTGCCGTTCGGATCGATCACGAAGCTGGTGCGGTTCCAGTACTTGGTGCCGTTAAATTCGGTCTGCGCGATACCGGCCGCCTTAAGAAATGAGGCGCTGGTGTCGGCGAGCAGATCGATCGTAAACGCGAACTTGTTGCAGAAGTTCTTGTGCGACGCGACGTCGTCGGCGCTGACGCCCACCACCTTGATTCCCGCCGCGTCGAAGTCGGCCTTGCTGGCGGTGAACGACTTGCCCTGGATGGTGCATCCCGGAGTGTCGTCCTTGGGGTAGACGTAGACCACGAGCCACTTGCCGGCGAAATCGGCGAGCTTCATCTGCTTGCCGTCCTGGTTCTGGAGGTTGAAATCTACGAACGGTTTTCCTGTTTCGAGCATGAGCGCTTTCCTTTTTTTCCGTCGCGCACGACGGGTTCAATTCCGATGGATGCTTGAGCTGGGCTTGATACCCGCCCAAGCCTAGCACGCATACGCCCCTTTGGGGCGCATCAAAATGTCCGGGAAATTCTAGCGCAGCGTCTTGTAGCCCGCCGACTTGCCGATCTTGTCCATCTCGTCTTCCGACAGTTCCGCCGTGCGCTGCGTGACGTACCATCGATGCCCGAACGGGTCCTTCAAGGTCCCCGACTTCTGTCCGTACGGCTCGTCTACCACCGGCCGGACCGCTTTTCCTCCCGCCGCCACCGCGCGCGCGAAGGTTGCGTCCGCGTCCTCGACCAACAGGTGCAGGCCCACACCGCTGCCGCCCAGGGTCTCGGGGCTGATCACGCCGATCTCCGGATGTTCGTCGCTGATGAACACCGGCGTTCCGTTGATTTCGATCTCGGCGTGCCCCACTCTGCCGTCCGGTCCCGTCCAGCGCATCAACTCCTTCGCGCCGAACGCTTTTTTGTAGAACTCGATTCCCGCGGCCGCGCCCTTGATCGTGAGGTACGCAGTGATCGCCCGCGGCCCGACCGGTATCGCGGTTATATTGTTCGCCATGAATTCTCTCCTCAGATTGCTGTTAGACGCGCGCTCGCGACGAGATTGAAAAATTGAAAACTAGAACATGATCGTGATTGGCGCCGCTGCCGCGATCATCCACGCGAACCATAGCGACTCAGCCACCGCTATCAGCATCAGGTTGCGCGACGCGCTGTAGGTCGACGCCGAGAATATTTCGATCATTACGAAACCGATCGCGATAATCGGCAGCACCAGCATCAGCACGAACGGCAAGACGCCCATCGCCACGCCGACGCCCATCATGACGAGGATCAGGATGCGCCCGAGCGACGCCCACAGCGTCGAAATCGCCACCCCGCCGCGCCGCACCAGCAGCTCGAAGCCGATCCAGAACGGGAACGTCAGCACCGTCGCCATCGCCATGACCACCAGCCGCTCCGGCGACAACGACAGGTGATGCAGCATCGAGGACATCGCGACCTGGCACACGTACACCACGGCGAACGCCGCGAAGCCTGCGAGTATCGCGTCGCCGACACCTTCGCGCGCGCGGTACCATTCGAGCGGATGCCAGATCGCGAGCACGCCCACGAGGATCAACCCCGCGACGCCGAACCACGAAATCTGAACATCGCCGACTATCAGCGGCACGAACCACGCCGGGTTCGCCGCCGCCAGCGGCATCGCCGCCAGCAACACGCCAGCCAGTATAAGCAGCCCGATCCATCCGCTCGGACCCGGCCGATCCTCCTCCCACTTCGGCACCATCGAGCCGCAAACGCGGCCAATCGGTATCAGCAGGATTAGAAACATGAACAGCGCAAGTCTCGCCGAGCCCCGCCGCGCGTCCTTGAGCTTGAGCTCCGCCGTCCGCGTGAGACCGACCGCGCTGTCGAGCCATTTGATGATCACGGCCGCGGCCGCCGGCGAATTCACGATCGTAATGTGATCGAGACCCGGCATCTGGATCGCTTCGACCGCGCTGCCCTGCGCGAAATCGCCGTAGCTCTTGCCGAGCTGGATTTGCGGCACGTTCGCCAGATGCGCTGCCAGCATCGTCGAGGGAACCTGGATCGCGTCGACCGGGTCGCGCTCGGCAAAAATGAACAGCGCATTCTTCGGCGGCACCGGACCGAGCGTCCAGCCGCCCGAAATCATCACCGCCGCTTTGAGATTCGGATCGTTAGTCGCATAGTCGAGCGTCGCGCCCGCGCCCATCGAATGCCCCATCACGACGATTCGCGATCCGTCGACCAGCTGGCTGCTGCGCAGATAATCGACCGCTGCTTTCACGTCCTCGCGCAGGCTGCTGCTGTCGAAGTTACTGCCGTTGAACGGGTTGCGATTCTCGCCGTGTCCGTTGACGTCGATCGCCAACACCCCGTAGCCGTTGTCGGCCAGCCGCCGCGCCAGCCCGCTCATCAGCACGCGATCTTCGGTGAAGCCGTGAATCAGCACGACGCCCGGCGGGCGCTCAGCCGCCGGTTTTGGAAATTGCACAAAGAACGGATCTCCCGGCCCGGGCAGATACATCGTCGCCGGTTCATTCCCGGGCAGCATGACGTACACGTGCGGCGGGCCGCCCTTGTCGAGATGGTCCAGCCGCGCAACCGCGAAGATGAAAATGATCGCGAGGCCGATCGAAATGACGCGAGAAATTTTCATTTTCAATCTTCCGCGTTCTAGGCTCCTGCCCGACTCTTCTCGACCTCTGCGATGGGCACGTCCCGCTTGTGCGTCGCGATCATCCAGATATGCCCAAACGGATCCGCCAGCGCGCCCATCCTGTCGCCCCACGGCTTGTCGATCACCGGCTCCATCGTCTTCGCCCCCGCAGCGACCGCCCGTTTGAACACCGCGTCCGAGTCGTCGACGTAAACATAGAAATGCACCGGCGTGCCGCCCAACGATTGCGGAGTTCGTGACCAGCCCTTCGCCACCCACTCCGCTGCATGCTTCGAGCCGTCGTCCGACAGCCTCACCATCGAGTCGCCGATCTTCAACAAAGCATGGGTAACTTTCCCGTCCGGCTCGGCCATGCGTTCCAACTCGGTCGCGCCGAATGCGTTGCGGTAAAACTCGACAGCCCGCGCCGCGTCCCTCACGCTCAGGAACGGCGTCACGCTATGCCACCCGTCAGGAGTCGTTTTCACTTTACTCGCCATGGTCATGCTCCCTGTGTGCTATTTTTTCGAACCCTTCGACTGCAGATCCTTCAGCGGCGTGCCGACGAACCACACGTGACCGTACGGGTCCTCGATTCCGCCGCACCTGTCGCCCCACTCCTTGTCCTCCACCGGGTCGACGATTTTCGCGCCCGCCGCGACCGCGCGCCTGACGACGTCGTCCGCATCGGCGACGTAGATATACAGATGCACGGGCGAGCCGCCGTACGAGCCCGGGGGCCGCGACAACGCTTGCGCTTCCTTATCCTTGATATGCGCCGAGGTCGGGTCCGACAGCATGACGGTCGTCTCGCCCATCTTCAGCATCGCATGACTGACGAGCCCGCTGGGCTCCGCGTCGCGCATCAACACCGTCGCGCCGAACACGCTCTTGTAGAATTCCAGCGCGCTCGCCACGCCCTCGATATACATGAACGGCGTGATACTGCGCGGAGCGGGCGCCGTCGCGACAACGACCCGAGGATCATCCGCCGTTGAAATCTCGGACGTCGCGGTCGGCGTGCCGTAAAGCATCGACACGGATTTCTCGGCATTCTGCCGATGCCACAGGCCCTGCGGACACACGAACGCCTCGCCCGCGCGCAGCTTGCGCTTCACCGGACCCTCGTCGGTCAGCGCCGTCACCTCGAGCTCGCCGTCGAGCACCAGCAGCAACTCGTCGCCGTCCGGATGCCGCTCCCAGGGCGTCTGCCCCGTATAGCTCATCACGCCCAGCGTCAGATTTCCGATCTTCGCGACGTTGCGCGTGGCGGCTTCGGCATCCTCGCCAGTCGTCGCCTCGGTGATCGTAAGATGCGGCACCTCGCGCAACGCGGCGCGCAGGTCATGCTCCCGCAGCATCGCGGAATCCAGATGGCGCGAGCCCTTGCGCTTGCGCGCCGGCAGCTTCGGCGTCGCCGACGAGCCTTCGGTGTTGCTGGGAGTCAGGTAGAACGCCGACAGGAACGGCCGCGGGGTCAAGCGATGCCACAAGCCCTCGGGGCAGACAAACAACGACCCCGCATGAACGGTAGCCTTCACCGGGCCGTCGTCTGTCAACGTCGCGACCTCTGTCTCGCCCTCCATCACGTAAATCATTTCGTCGGAGCCATGATGCCGCTCCCAATGCGACCGCCGCCGCCCGGCCGACGCGACCAGCAGATGGTCGTTCATAGAGTCGAGGAAGCGCATCGAACTCTCGGGCAAATCACTGAGCGCGGCCCGCACGTCATGCACGATAAAATCCGGCTGTTCGTCCAACTCCTTGAGCCGCTGCTGGATATCCTCGTGCGTGATGAGCGGCTTGCCGCCGGCCGGCTGTGGCGGCGATTCGAGTTTCGATTGCTCAACCAGCTCGGCCTTGAGACGATTTCGAAAATCGGCGCGCGGCAAATCGCGCAGCTCGCCCGCGATCCGCAAAATCGCGCCGAGGCGCGGATCCGAGTTGGGCAGCGGCGCGTTCGGTTTCGACACGATCGCGTCCACCGCATCGTCCAGTTGTTCGATTAGTTTCCCCTTAGCCATTCTTCACTGCGCTCCCGGCGCCATGGGTGTCACCCAACCGCACCCGCAAATTCTGCAGGCCGCGGAATTGAAGCTGCTTGATACTGCCCTCCGATCGCCCGAGCGCTGCCGCTATTTCGCGAATCGATTTATCTTCCGCAAAGCGCATCGCGATCACCCGCGATTGATCGCGCGGCAGCCGCTCGACCAGCTTGAACAACCGCGCGCGCCGCTCTTCTTCCTCGAACCTTGCCGCCGTCCCGACCCGTCCATCCGGATGCGCATCGTCAGTGGCGCTCTCACGTTCGAGAACTCGCCGCTTGGCGATCGTTTTGGAGCGATCAGCAATTTCGTTCGATGCGATCTTGAACAGCCACGCGGCAAACGGCACGCCACGCCATTCAAACCGCGCCAGGTTTTTCAATGCGAGATGGAAGACGTCCGCCGTAAGATCCTGCGCCGCGTCGCGATCCCGCACCCGCCGCGCGACGTAAGCGTACAGGCGCTCGAAATGCGCCTCATATAGATCCGCAAACCGCCCGCGATCGCGCTGCGCCGCAGCAATCAGCTCCCGCTCCGCCGAATCCACCCCGCCGCCGCCGGCAGCCGCGCCGACCTTCGATGCGGCCCGAGTCTTCAATCCGCTCTCCAGCACATTCGCACGATTACTCTCGCGCGTCGCAGAGCGCGCATATAAGGATGCCGATCGAGGGGACACATGAGCCTCTAACTATAGAAACCTCGCCGTCCCGAAAAGGTTACGCCAGCTGCCTCATCGCGTGATCTAATTTGAGAACCCGCAAAAATTACCGGCGCGTTCGAGCCGTTTGTAACGCCCTATTGGGTTTTCCTGTGGCATGGCCGTTGCGTTGTATCAATCATGGCCGTAACACCAGACAACATTCAGAAGGTTCATCCAGTCGATTTGGAGCGAATGGCAAGGTCGATCGCTCAAACCTACGGCGACAAGGGCGCCATCGTCATAACGGTCGGGAAGGACGGAGTGCGAATTGGAATTCACGGACTCGAAGCCAGAGAAATCCAGGACGCCCTATGCGTCGG
>Ga0209773_10000208_pt1 | contig 17687 bp, 14 predicted proteins | sample BogFormECP14_OM1_FD_188244 | JGI IMG/M metagenome (GOLD analysis project Ga0209773, IMG submission 188244) | Bog forest soil microbial communities from Calvert Island, British Columbia, Canada - ECP14_OM1 (SPAdes) (version 2) | ecosystem: Environmental > Aquatic > Freshwater > Wetlands > Bog ... | reverse complement strand
TGATCGGGGCCTATGCCGCCAAGGACGCAGCCTGATCGAGGCTCTTCACAAACACTCAAGTTCGAACCATATAGGGATCATCTCAATGGCAAATCTGGAAAAGATCGTCGACGAATTGTCGAGTCTCACCGTGCTCGAGGCGGCTGAGCTCGCGAAACTGCTGGAAACCAAATGGGGCGTCTCGGCTGCCGCCGCGGTGGCGGTGGCCGCAGCTCCCGGGGCCGGCGGCGCTGGGGCAGCCGCGCCCGTTGAAGAGAAGACCGAATTCGCCGTCGTCCTTGCGGCGGTGGGCGAAAAGAAGATCGAAGTCATCAAGGAAGTGCGCGCCATCACCTCCCTGGGTCTCAAGGAGGCCAAGGATCTGGTCGAGGGCGCCCCGAAGACCATCAAGGAAGGTCTTTCCAAGGACGAAGCTGAGAAGATCAAGGCGGCTCTGGAAAAGGCCGGCGCCAAGGTAGAACTCACGTGAGGCGTTGCGGACCCCGAAGGGTCTGCGGGTGAATGCGAACGGTCTCGGACGGCTTCGTCCGGGGCCTTTCGGCCGTTGTCAAAGGGCCGCGAAAGACGGCGGCGGCGGTGGTCACGGGCAAGCAAGAAATCGTTTTTGGGAGCCAGGGGCAGGAATCCCCAGTCCTCGCGTCCTTTTCGAGGATGCGAGGCGTCGTCGGGCCTAGACGCGAGAGGCCCGGCGGGTAGCAATTTCGAGGAGCCACATGGCGCAGACATTCACAGGCCGCAAGCGAGTCCGCAAGTTCTTCGGGCACATTCGTGAAGTCGCCGAAATGCCCAATCTTATTGAGGTCCAGAAGGCCTCGTACGACCAGTTCCTGCTGGTCGAGCCGCCGGCCGGCGGGCGCGGCGACGAGGGCCTGCAGGCCGTGTTCAAATCCGTTTTTCCCATCTCCGACTTCGCGGCGACGGCGTTGCTCGAATTCGTGAAATACGAATACGAGGCCCCGAAATACGATGTCGACGAGTGCCGCCAGCGCGGGATGACTTTCGCCGCGCCGCTCAGGGTGACGCTGCGATTGATCGTGTTCGATGTGGATCCCGAGACGGGCGCCAAATCGGTCAAGGACATCAAGGAGCAGGATGTCTACATGGGCGATATGCCGTTCATGACGTCGAACGGCACATTCATCGTCAACGGCACCGAGCGCGTCATCGTTTCTCAGATGCACCGCTCTCCGGGCGTGTTCTTCGATCACGACAAAGGCAAGAGCCATTCTTCCGGCAAGCTCCTGTTCGCGGCTCGCATCATTCCTTACCGCGGCTCGTGGCTCGACATCGAATTTGACGCCAAGGACATCGTTTACGCCCGCATCGACCGTCGCCGGAAAATTCCGGTGACGTCGCTGCTCTATGCGCTCGGCATGGACGGCGAAGAAATCCTGTCGACCTTCTACAAGAAGGTCGTCTACAAGCGCGACAAGGACCATTGGCGCGTCGCCTTTGACGCTGAACGCATGAAGGGCGTCAAGGCGTCGGTCGACCTTGTCGACGCTGACAGCGGCGAGGTGGTGATCGAGGCGGGCAAGAAGCTCACCGCGCGCGCCGCTCGTCTCATTTCGGAGAAGGGCGTTAAGGCTCTGCGCGCCGACGACGCCGATCTCTACGGGCAATACATCGCTGAGGATATCTATGATCCGAACACCGGCGAGATCTTCGTCGAAGCGGGCGATGAGATCGCCGAGAAAACGTTGCAGCTGCTTATAGAATCGGGTTTCGCCGAGTTGCCCGTGCTCGACATCGATCACATCAATATCGGCCCCTATATCCGCAATACGTTGAAGGTCGACAAGAATTCGTCGCGCGAAGACGCGCTCTTCGACATCTATCGCGTTATGCGTCCCGGCGAGCCGCCGACCATCGAGACGGCCGAGGCGATGTTCAATTCGCTGTTCTTCGATCCCGAGCGCTACGACCTCTCAGCGGTCGGCCGCGTCAAGATGAACATGCGCCTCGATCTGGACGCGCCCGACACGATGCGCACGCTGCGCAAGGCCGACATCCTGGCCGTTGTTCGCGCCCTCGTTGATCTGCGCGACGGACGCGGCGAGATCGACGATATCGATCATCTTGGCAATCGGCGCGTGCGTTCGGTCGGCGAGCTGATGGAGAATCAATATCGACTGGGCCTGCTGCGCATGGAGCGCGCGATCAAGGAGCGCATGTCCTCGGTCGACATCGACACGGTCATGCCGCAGGACCTCATCAACGCCAAGCCGGCGGCGGCGGCGGTGCGGGAGTTCTTCGGCTCCTCGCAGCTTTCGCAGTTCATGGATCAGACCAATCCGCTTTCCGAGATCACCCACAAGCGCCGTCTGTCGGCGCTTGGCCCGGGCGGGCTCACGCGCGAGCGCGCCGGCTTTGAAGTCCGCGACGTACACCCGACGCACTACGGCCGCATCTGCCCGATCGAGACGCCGGAAGGTCCCAACATCGGCCTGATCAATTCGCTGGCGACTTTCGCCAGGGTCAACAAATACGGGTTCATCGAGGCGCCCTATCGGCGCGTGCGCGATGGCCGGGTGACCGACGACGTCGTCTATCTGTCGGCGATGGAGGAGGCGAAATATAGCGTCGCCCAGGCCAATACGCCGATCGACGCCAAGGGCAAGCTGACCGAGGACCTCATCGTGTGCCGCCACGCCGGCGACGTCGCGATGCTCGCGCCCGAACGCGTCGACTTCATGGACGTTTCGCCCAAGCAGCTGGTCTCGGTGGCGGCCGCGCTCATTCCCTTTCTCGAGAACGACGACGCCAACCGCGCCCTCATGGGCTCGAATATGCAGCGCCAGGCCGTGCCCCTGGTGCGCTCGGACGCGCCCCTGGTCGGCACCGGCATGGAGACGGTGGTCGCGCGCGATTCCGGGGCGGCGATCGCCGCGCGCCGGGCGGGCGTGATCGACCAGATCGATGCAACCCGCATCGTCGTTCGCGCGACCGGCGAAACCGACGCCGCCAAGCCTGGCGTCGATATCTATCGGTTGATGAAGTTCCAGCGCTCGAACCAGTCGACATGCATCAACCAGAAACCTTTGGTGCGGGTCGGCGACCATGTCGAAGCCGGGGACATCATCGCTGACGGGCCGTCGACCGATCTCGGCGACCTAGCGCTCGGGCGCAATGTGCTGGTCGCCTTTATGCCGTGGAACGGCTACAACTTCGAAGACTCGATCCTCCTCTCCGAACGGATCGTCAAGGACGACGTCTTCACCTCGATCCACATCGAGGAGTTCGAAGCTATGGCCCGCGACACCAAGCTCGGGCCTGAGGAGATCACCCGCGATATTCCCAATGTCTCGGAAGAGGCGCTGAAAAATCTCGACGAAGCCGGTATCGTCTATATCGGCGCCGAAGTCGTGGCCGGCGATATTCTGGTCGGCAAGATCACGCCCAAGGGCGAAAGCCCGATGACGCCGGAAGAGAAGCTGCTGCGCGCCATCTTCGGCGAAAAAGCCTCGGATGTTCGCGACACCTCGCTGCGCGTGCCGCCCGGCGTGCAGGGAACGATCGTCGAAGTGCGCGTGTTCAACCGTCATGGCGTCGACAAGGACGAGCGCGCCCAGGCGATAGAGCGCGAGGAGATCGAGCGCCTGGCGAAGGACCGCGACGACGAGCTCGCGATCCTCGACCGCAACGTCTATGCGCGCCTCGCCGAAGTTCTGATAGGCAAGCGCGCCCTTTCGGGTCCGAAAGGCTTCAAGAAGGATCAGGAGCTGACGAAGGCGTTGCTCGACGAGCAACCGCGTTCGCAATGGTGGGGTTTCGCTCTGGAGAGCGATCAAACCATGTCCGAGCTCGAGGCGATGCGCAAGCAATACGACGAGTCGAAGAAAGGACTCGAGAGCCGCTTCCTCGACAAGGTCGAGAAGCTGCAGCGCGGCGACGAATTGCCGCCCGGCGTCATGAAGATGGTGAAGGTGTTCATCGCGGTGAAGCGAAAGATTCAGCCCGGCGACAAGATGGCCGGGCGCCACGGCAACAAGGGAGTCGTTTCCCGCATCGTGCCGCAGGAGGACATGCCCTTCCTCGAGGACGGAACGCCGGTCGATATCGTGCTCAACCCACTGGGCGTGCCCAGCCGGATGAATGTCGGCCAGATTCTGGAAACTCACCTGGGCTGGGCCTGCGCGGGCCTCGGCAAGCAGGTGGGCGCGGCGGTCGATCTCTATCAACGCAACGGCGACGTCCAGCCGCTCCGCAGCAAGCTGAAGGAAATCTATGGCGCGGATGAGACGATCGCCTCGCTCGACGGCAAAGGCGTCGTCGAACTCGGCGAGAATTTGCGTCGGGGCGTGCCGATCGCAACGCCAGTCTTCGACGGCGCGCGCGAGCGCGACATCGTCGAGATGCTCAAGCTCGCCAAGCACGATCCCTCCGGGCAGGTGACCCTCTTTGACGGGCGCACCGGCGAGGCCTTCGATCGCAAGGTCACGGTGGGGTACATCTACATGCTGAAGCTCCATCACCTCGTCGACGACAAGATTCACGCGCGCTCGATCGGTCCATATAGTCTCGTCACCCAGCAACCGCTGGGCGGCAAGGCTCAGTTCGGCGGCCAGCGCTTCGGCGAAATGGAGGTCTGGGCGCTCGAGGCCTATGGCGCCGCCTATACTTTGCAGGAGATGCTGACGGTGAAATCGGACGACGTCGCCGGCCGCACGAAGGTTTACGAATCGATCGTGCGCGGAGACGACACGTTCGAATCGGGCATCCCCGAGAGCTTCAACGTGCTTGTCAAGGAAATGCGTTCGCTTGGCCTTAACGTCGAACTCGCTTCGACCAAGAAGCCGGCGAACGAATTGCCGCCCGCCGAGGCGGCCGAGTAACCGTAATGGCGCGGGCGCCCGTCGCGTCCGCGCCGAGTCGCTTATCCCTTTTGCGGTAGAGCGTCGATCGCGGCGCGCCCGCCGTTCTGGTTCTGGAGAAGACCATGAATCAAGAAGTCACAAATCCTTTTGCTCCGGTCGTACAGCCGCAGGCTTTCGACCAAATCCAGATTGCGATCGCCAGCCCCGAGAAGATCCTGTCCTGGTCCTTCGGCGAGATCAAAAAGCCGGAGACGATCAACTATCGGACTTTCAAACCCGAGCGCGACGGCCTGTTCTGCGCCCGTATCTTCGGGCCGATCAAGGACTACGAGTGCTTGTGCGGCAAGTACAAGCGAATGAAATACAAGGGCGTCATCTGCGAGAAGTGCGGCGTCGAAGTGACGCTTTCTCGAGTGCGCCGCGAGCGCATGGGCCACATTTCGCTGGCCGCGCCGGTCGCCCACATCTGGTTCTTGAAGTCGCTGCCCTCGCGGATCGGCCTGCTGCTCGACATGACCTTGAAGGACCTCGAACGCATCCTCTATTTCGAGTCCTATATTGTGCTCGATCGGGGCTTGACGGCGCTGAAGGACCGCCAGCTCCTGTCGGAGGATGAGTTCCTGCGCGCTCAGGACGAGTTCGGCCAGGATAGTTTCACGGCGATGATCGGCGCCGAGGCGATACGGGAAATCCTCAAAGGGATGAACCTTCATAAGATCGCCGAAGACCTCAAGATCGAGATCGCCGAGTCCAAGAGCGAACTCAAGCCGAAGAAGCTCGCCAAGCGATTGAAGATCATCGAGGCCTTCATCCACTCGGGCAACAAGCCCGAATGGATGATCCTGACCGAAGTGCCGGTCATTCCGCCGGATCTGCGCCCGCTGGTCCCCCTCGACGGCGGTCGTTTTGCGACCTCGGATCTTAACGACCTTTACCGCCGAGTGATCAACCGCAACAACCGGCTGAAGCGCCTGATGGAGTTGCGCGCGCCCGACATCATCATTCGCAACGAAAAGCGCATGCTGCAGGAGGCGGTGGACGCTCTCTTCGACAACGGCAGGCGCGGCCGTGTGATCACCGGCGCCAATAAGCGGCCGCTAAAGTCGCTCGCCGACATGCTCAAGGGCAAGCAGGGCCGCTTCCGCCAGAACCTGCTCGGCAAGCGCGTCGACTATTCCGGCCGCTCGGTCATCGTGGTGGGGCCGGAGCTCAAGCTGCACCAATGCGGGCTGCCGAAGAAGATGGCGCTCGAACTGTTCAAGCCCTTCATCTATTCGCGGCTTGACGCCAAGGGCCTTTCGGCGACGGTCAAGCAAGCCAAGAAGCTCGTCGAGAAGGAGCGGCCGGAGGTTTGGGACATCCTCGACGAGGTGATCCGCGAGCACCCGGTCATGCTCAATCGCGCGCCGACGCTGCATCGCCTCGGCATCCAGGCGTTCGAGCCGGTGCTGATCGAAGGCAAGGCGATCCAGCTTCATCCGCTGGTTTGCGCGGCTTTTAACGCGGATTTCGACGGCGATCAGATGGCGGTGCATGTTCCCCTTTCGCTTGAGGCCCAGCTCGAAGCCCGCGTCCTCATGATGTCGACCAACAACATCCTGCATCCGGCCAATGGTCAACCGATCATCGTGCCGAGCCAGGACATCGTGCTCGGGCTCTATTACGTCACGCTCATGAGGGACGGCGAGCCGGGGCAGGGCATGGCTTTCTCCGACATGGGCGAAATCGAACACGCGCTCGCCGCAAAGTCGCTGACGCTGCACACCAAGATCAAAGGCCGGGCTTGGACCTTCGACGCCGACGGCAATCGGGCGTTGAAAATCTTCGACACGACGCCAGGGCGCATGATCCTTGGCCAATTGCTGCCCGAGCACACCAAGATTCCTTTCGACGTCGTCAACAAGCTGATGACGAAGAAGGAAATCTCCAACATGATCGATATCGTCTACCGCAACTGCGGTCAGAAGGAGACGGTCATCTTCTGCGATCGCGTGATGGCGCTCGGCTTCCGCGAGGCGTTCAAGGCCGGCATTTCTTTCGGCAAGGACGATATGGTGGTGCCGGATTCCAAGCCGCGCATCATCGCCGAGACTTCGGCGCTCGCCAAGGAATATGAGCAACAGTACAACGACGGCCTGATCACCCAGGGCGAAAAGTACAACAAGGTCGTCGACGCCTGGGCGAAATGCTCCGATAAGCTCGCCGAGGAGATGATGGCCGGCATTTCCGCCGTGCGCAAGGACAGCCACGGGCGCGACGCGCCGATCAACTCCATCTATATGATGTCGCATTCGGGCGCGCGAGGCTCGCCGACGCAAATGCGTCAGCTCGCCGCAATGCGCGGATTGATGACCAAGCCGTCAGGCGAAATCATCGAAAGCCCGATCATCTCCAACTTCAAGGAGGGCCTGTCGGTTCTCGAATATTTCAATTCGACCCACGGCGCGCGCAAAGGCCTTGCCGACACCGCGCTGAAAACGGCGAATTCGGGCTATCTGACCCGTCGTCTGGTGGACGTCGCGCAGGATTCCATCATCACGGTTCCCGACTGCGATTCGAAGGGCGGCATTCGGATGCGGGCCATCGTGGACGCAGGCCAAGTGGTCGCCTCGTTGGCGATCCGCATCCTCGGCCGCACGACCGCCGAGGACCTGAAGGAGGTCGATGGCAAGCTGATCGTCGCCGCCGGCAAGATGATCGAAGAGGAGCATATCGATAGGATCAACGCCGCCGGCATCCAGGAGGTGAAGATCCGCTCGGTTCTGACCTGCGAAGCCGAAAACGGGGTATGCGCGGCCTGCTACGGTCGGGATCTGGCCCGCGGCACGCCTGTCAATATTGGCGAGGCGGTCGGCGTCATCGCAGCTCAGTCGATCGGCGAGCCGGGCACGCAGCTCACCATGCGCACGTTCCATATCGGGGGCGCGGCTCAGTTGGCTGACCAGTCCTTCATCGAGTCGAACTTCGACGGCGAAGTGCGCATCCGCAATCGAAACGTCGCACGCAACAGCGAAGGCGACCTGATGGTGATGGCGCGCAACGTCGCGGTGCTGATCGTCGATCGCGACGGCGTCGAGCGGGCGGTCCACCGTGTGCAATACGGCGCGCGCCTAAAGGTCGACGAAGGCGACAAGGTCAAGCGCGGCCAGCGTATCGCCGAGTGGGACCCCTATACCCGGCCGATCCTGACCGAAGTCCCCGGCGCCATCGGCTTCGAAGACCTGGCCGAGGGAGCGTCGATGTCGGAGCAGATCGACGAATCGACCGGCATCGCCAAGCGACTGGTGATCGATTGGCGCTTGTCGCCGCGTTCGGCGAGCCTGCGGCCCGCCTTGGTTATCAAGGGCAAGGACGGCAAACTCGCCAAACTCGCGCGTGGCGGCGAGGCTCGCTATCTGCTGCCGGTCGACTCGATCATCTCCTTCGAACCCGGCGCGAAGGTGAATGCGGGCGATGTCATCGCTCGCATTTCGGTCGACAGCGCCAAGACCCGCGACATCACCGGCGGTCTGCCGCGCGTGGCGGAGCTGTTCGAGGCGCGCCGGCCGAAGGACCATGCGATCATCGCGGAGATTTCCGGGACCGTGCAATTCGGGCGCGATTATAAGAACAAGCAACGCATCAGCATCGTGCCGAGCGAGGAAGGGGCCGAGCCGGTCGAATATCTGATCCCGAAGGGCAAGCACATCCATCTTCAGGACGGCGACGTCGTCGAGAAGGGCGACTATATCGTCGATGGAAATCCCGCCCCGCACGACATTTTGGCGATCAAGGGCGTCGAAGAGCTTGCCGCCTATCTCGTCAACGAAATCCAGGAGGTGTACCGACTTCAGGGCGTGAACATCAACGACAAGCACATTGAGGTGATCGTTCGGCAGATGCTGCAGAAAGTCGACATCGTCGACCCCGGCGAGACCGATTTCCTGCCCGGCGAGCAAATCGACCAGGTCGAACTTGAGGCGGCGAATGAGGCGATGCGGGCGGAGGGCAAGAAGATCGCCACCAGCACGCCGGTTCTTTTGGGCATCACCAAGGCGAGCCTGCAGACACGCTCCTTTATCTCGGCGGCCTCGTTCCAGGAGACGACCCGCGTGCTCACCGAGGCGGCGGTCAACGGAAAGGTCGATACGCTCGAGGGGCTGAAGGAGAACGTCATCGTCGGGCGGTTGATCCCGGCCGGCACCGGGGCGGCGATGACCAAGCTGCGGCGGATCGCCACGATGCGTGACGCCCTGATCCTCGCCGAGAAGGAAAAGGCCTCCTTGGCGCCGCAACTGCCTCCGGCGGCGATCGCCGGCGAGGTCGCAGCGCCTGCCGAACGTCAGAAGGCGCGAGTTCGCTGAGCTCGGGGCCAGGAGACTCTCGGAGGCGCCGCCTTCGGGCGGCTCCTCTCGCGTTTTGCAGGCCTCGGCGCGCCGCCGGTTCTCATTCGGCCCTATCCGATTGAACTGGCGGGAGGGCGTTGGGCGCGCGGCACAGCCGCGCCGTAATGCCGTCTTTTTACGCTTTCGAGGGGTTGACGCCCCCTGGCGTCGCGAATATGTTCCGCGCGCTTTCGACAGGCGGTAGATCCAGCGCGGTTCAGGGCGACGAGCTCCGGATCTTTCGGATCTAAACGCTGTCGACTTCATCGACGAGCCAATCATACCGGCTGCGTTTGTGGTCGGGCCTGGCGCATGATCGCGGGTTTTCCTGTGGTCCTCTGCAAGTTTCGCGCCTTAAGCCTTCGGGCCTTGAGGCGCGGTTCGTTTTGCGTGCGGTCCCCTGAGCGTGGAGACGGGCGGGCGCGCGACCAACGGCGCCGAAGGGGGCCTACGAGTTCGCTTGTGACAAAAGGGTTACGATGCCGACCATCAGCCAGTTGATCCGCAAGCCGCGGCGACCGAAGACCTACCGCGAAAAGGCCCGCCATCTCGGCGCCAGCCCGCAGAAGCGCGGCGTCTGCACGCGGGTCTATACGACGACGCCAAAAAAGCCGAATTCGGCGCTGCGGAAAGTCGCCAAGGTGCGGTTGACCAACGGCTTCGAGGTGATCGGCTACATCCCCGGCGAGGGGCACAATTTGCAGGAGCACTCGGTGGTCATGATCCGCGGCGGTCGCGTCAAGGATCTGCCCGGCGTTCGCTACCACATCCTGCGCGGGGTGCTCGACACGCAGGGCGTCAAGGATCGCAAGCAGCGCCGCTCGAAATACGGCGCGAAGCGGCCGAAATAGTCGGCGCGAAAGGATCAGGAGTTAAGTCATGTCGCGCCGTCACGCCGCCGAGAAACGCGAGATCATCCCGGACGCCAAGTTCGGCGATCTTGTCGTCGCGAAATTCATGAATACGATCATGTACGAGGGCAAGAAGTCGATCGCCGAGGCGATCGTCTATGGCGCGTTCGAGAGTATCGAAGGCAAGGTGAAGAGCGATCCGCTGGCGGTATTTCGTCAGGCGCTCGACAATGTCGCGCCCTCCGTCGAGGTGCGCTCGCGCCGGGTTGGCGGCGCCACCTACCAGGTGCCGGTCGAGGTGCGCACGGAGCGTCGTCAGGCTCTGGCGATCCGCTGGATCATCGCCGCCGCTCGCGACCGCAACGACAAGACCATGGTCGACCGGCTGTCGGGCGAATTGTTGGACGCCTCCAACAACCGCGGCGCGGCCGTCAAGAAGCGTGAAGACACCCACCGGATGGCCGAGGCCAATCGCGCCTTTGCTCATTATCGCTGGTGAAGCGACCGGCGGAACGATTCTCAGGGAATTAAAGACCATGGCCCGCAGCCATCCGATCGAGGATTACCGCAACTTCGGCATCATGGCCCATATCGATGCGGGCAAGACGACGACAACCGAGCGGATTCTGTACTATTCTGGCAAGTCGCATAAGATCGGCGAAGTCCATGACGGCGCCGCGACGATGGACTGGATGGAGCAGGAGCAGGAGCGCGGCATAACCATCACCTCGGCCGCCACCACCACTTTTTGGCAGAATAAACGTCTCAACATCATCGACACCCCCGGCCACGTCGACTTCACCATCGAGGTCGAGCGCTCGCTTCGCGTCCTCGACGGCGCCGTATGCGTGCTCGACGGCAATCAAGGGGTCGAGCCCCAGACCGAAACGGTGTGGCGACAAGCCGACAAATACAACGTTCCGCGCATCGTATTCGTCAACAAGATGGACAAGATCGGCGCCGACTTTTTTCGATGCGTCGACGAGATCAAAACGAAAGTCGGCGGCCGCCCGGTATGCATTCAGCTGCCGATCGGGTCGGAGAGCAATTTCAAAGGCGTCATCGATCTTCTGCGCATGAAGGCCGTCGTATGGGACGAAGAGGGTCTCGGCGCCAAATATCATGACGAAGAGATACCCGCCGATCTAAAAGCCAAGGCTGAGGAATATCGCTTCGCTCTCATCGAAGCGGCTGTCGAGGTCGACGATGAAGCGATGGCGGCCTATCTCGACGGCAAGGAGCCGGATATTGCGACGCTGAAGCGCCTCATCCGAAAGGCCGTCCGGCACATCACCTTCATCCCGATCCTCTGCGGCTCCGCCTTCAAGAATAAGGGCGTGCAGCCTTTGCTCGACGCCGTCGTCGACTATTTGCCGTCGCCGCTCGATCGCGAGGCGATAAAGGGCGTCGACATGAACACCGGGAAAGAGGTGGTGCGACTTCCCAAGGACAGCGAGCCGTTTTCGATGCTTGCGTTCAAGATCATGGACGATCCCTTCGTCGGCACGATCACGTTCTGCCGCGTCTATTCGGGCAAGGTCGAATCCGGCTCGACCGCGCTCAATTCGACCAAGGACAAGAAAGAGCGCGTCGGCCGCATGCTGCTGATGCACGCCAACAATCGTGAGGACATCAAAGAGGCCTTCGCCGGCGACATCGTGGCTCTCGCCGGCCTCAAGGACACTCGGACCGGCGATACGCTTTGCGATCCGCACAAGCCGGTGATCCTCGAGAAGATGGAATTTCCCGAGCCGGTCATCGAAATCGCCATCGAGCCGAAATCCAAAGCCGACCAGGAGAAGCTCGGCGTGGCGCTGCAGAAGCTCGCCGCCGAGGACCCGTCCTTCCGCGTCTCGACGGATCAGGAATCGGGTCAGACGATCCTCAAGGGCATGGGCGAACTCCATCTCGACATCAAGGTCGACATTTTGAAGCGCACCTACAAGGTCGACGCCAATATCGGCCAACCGCAAGTCGCCTATCGCGAAACGATGACCAAGAAGGTCCAGAAGCCGTACGTCCACAAGAAGCAGACGGGCGGCTCGGGCCAGTTCGCCAAGGTGACAATCATCTTCGAACCGGCCGGGGCGGGCGCGGGCTCGTCCTTCGAGTCCAAGGTCGTCGGCGGCACGGTGCCGAAGGAATATATCCCGGGCGTCGAAAAGGGCATCAACAGCGTTATGGGCTCTGGCGTCCTTGCCGGCTTCCCCGTCGTCGACGTCAAGGCGACGCTGATCGACGGCGACTACCACGATGTCGATTCTTCGGTCCTTGCCTTCGAGCTCGCCGCGCGCGGCGCGTTTCGTGAAGCGCTGCGTGAAGGCGCCCCCGTGCTGCTCGAGCCGATCATGAAGGTCGAGGTCGTGACGCCCGAGGAATATACCGGTTTCGTAATGGGAGATTTGCTGTCCCGTCGCGGCCATGTGCAAGGCCAAGACATGCGCGCCAACGCCACGGTGATCAACGCGATGGTGCCGCTCGCCAATATGTTCGGCTACGTCAACACGCTGCGCTCGGGCACCCAGGGGCGCGCGAATTTCACCATGCAATTCGACCACTACGAGCAGGTGCCCTCAAGCGTCGCCACGGAAATACAAGCCAAATACGCGTGAGGCGAAGCCGCGAAGCGCATCCGACCAACGCTAGTTAATCAGGAGAGGACAGGAGTCCGTCATGGCCAAGGAAAAATTTGCGCGGACCAAACCGCATTGCAATATTGGTACGATCGGTCACGTCGATCACGGCAAGACGTCGTTGACGGCGGCGATCACCAAGGTCTTGGCCGAGACCGGCGGGGCGACTTACACGGCGTACGACCAGATCGACAAGGCGCCGGAGGAGAAGGCGCGCGGCATCACCATTTCGACCGCCCATGTCGAATACGAGACCAAGAACCGGCATTACGCCCATGTCGACTGCCCCGGCCACGCCGACTACGTGAAGAATATGATCACCGGCGCGGCGCAGATGGATGGGGCGATCCTGGTCGTTTCGGCCGCCGACGGCCCCATGCCGCAGACGCGCGAGCATATTTTGCTCGCCCGCCAAGTCGGCGTTCCGGCGCTGGTCGTCTATATGAACAAGGTCGACATGGTCGACGACCCGGAGCTCCTGGAGCTCGTCGAGCTCGAAGTGCGCGAGCTTCTCTCGAAATACGATTTTCCCGGCGACGAGATTCCGGTCGTCAAGGGCTCGGCGTTGATGGCTCTCGAGAACAAGGACCCCGAGAAGGGTCATGATTCGATTCTCAAACTGATGGCCGAGGTCGATCGCTACATTCCTCAACCCGAGCGCCCTAAGGATCAGCCCTTCCTGATGCCCGTCGAGGACGTGTTCTCGATTTCCGGCCGCGGCACAGTGGTCACCGGTCGTATCGAGCGCGGCATCGTCAAGGTAGGCGAGGAAGTTGAGATCGTCGGCCTGCGTCCCACGCAGAAGACGACCGTCACCGGCGTCGAAATGTTCCGCAAATTGCTCGATCAAGGCGAGGCGGGAGACAACGTCGGCTGCCTGTTGCGCGGCACCAAGCGCGAGGAAGTCGAGCGCGGCCAAGTCTTGTGCAAGCCCGGCTCGGTGAAGCCGCACACCAAGTTCACGGCTGAGGCCTATATTCTGACCAAGGAGGAGGGCGGCCGTCATACGCCTTTCTTCACGAACTACCGCCCGCAGTTCTATTTCCGCACCACCGACGTGACGGGGATCGTGACCCTGCCCGCCGGGACGGAGATGGTCATGCCGGGCGACAATGTCACCATCGAAGTGTCGCTCATCGTGCCGATCGCCATGGAGGAGAAGCTTCGCTTCGCCATCCGCGAAGGCGGACGCACGGTCGGGTCCGGCGTCGTCGTGTCGATCACCGAGTAAAGCGAAGCGCTTGAAGAGCCGGGCGCTCCGCCGTCGCCGGCCAAGGAATTGAGCCATGAATACGCAAAACATCCGCGTCCGTTTGAAAGCGTTCGATCACCGTGTGCTCGACGCGTCGACGAAGGAGATCGTGTCGACCGCCAAACGTACGGGCGCGCGAGTGCGCGGGCCCATTCCATTGCCGACGCGCATCGAGAAGTTCACCGTGAATCGCTCGCCTCATGTCGACAAGAAGTCGCGTGAGCAATTCGAGATTCGTACTCACAAACGCGTTCTCGACATCGTCGATCCGACGCCGCAAACGATCGATGCTCTTATGAAGCTCGATCTCGCGGCGGGCGTCGACGTCGAGATCAAGCTCTAAGGACGAAAATGAGCGTCTCTTCGCAGATACCGGCGAATGCGCTTTGAGGGAATACGCGCCATGCGGTCAGGCATAATCGCACAGAAGATGGGCATGACCCGCGTCTTCACGGACGCGGGCGACCACGTGCCGGTCACGGTCCTCAAGGTCGAGGGCTGCCAGGTCGTGGCTCATCGCACCCAGGACAAGAACGGCTATACCGCCCTTCAGCTCGGCATCGGCCGCGCCAAGGTCAAGAACGTATCCAAGGCCGAGCGCCAACGCTTCGCCGTGGCGAAGGTCGAGCCGAAGATGAAGCTCGCGGAATTCCGCGTCAACGAGGACAAACTCATTCCGGTCGGCGCCGAGATCACCGCCGATCATTTCATTCCGGGGCAGTATGTCGACGTGACCGGCGTGTCGCTCGGCAAGGGGTTTGCCGGCGCGATGAAGCGTTGGAACTTCCACGGCCTGCGCGCGACCCACGGCGTGTCGGTCTCGCATCGCTCGCATGGCTCGACCGGCCAGCGCCAGGACCCCGGCAAAACCTGGAAGAACAAGAAGATGGCCGGCCATCTCGGAGTCGAGCAGGTGACCACGCAGAACTTGCGGGTGGTTCAGACCGACCCCGAGCGCGGGCTGATTCTTGTTGAAGGAGCGGTGCCGGGTCATTCCGGCGGGTGGATCGCGGTGCGCGACGCCGTGAAGAAGCCGCTGCCGAAAGAAGCGCCTCAGCCCGGCAAGTACCGCCTGCGGGCCGAAGAAGGCGCCGCCGAAACCGCCGAGACCAAGGGAGCCTGAGCGATGAAAATCGACGTCACGTCGATCAGCGGCGCGATCGCCGGCTCCCTGGAGCTGAACGAGGCGATTTTCGGCCTTGAGCCGCGTCAAGATCTGATTGCGCGCATGGTGCGCTGGCAGCTCGCCAAGCGGCAGGCCGGAACCCACAAGACGCTGGGCCGCTCGGAAATTAACCGCACCGGCAAGAAGATGTACAAGCAGAAGGGCACCGGCGGGGCCCGCCACGGCTCGGCCCGCGTGCCGCAGTTTCGCGGCGGCGGCCGCGCCATGGGCCCGGTCGTCCGCTCCCATGCGCATGACCTGCCAAAGCGGGTGCGCGCGCTGGCGCTGAAACATGCGCTTTCCGCCAAGGCCCGCGAGGGGGCGATCATCATATGGGAGAATGCGGAGATCGCCGAGGCCAAGACTAAGGCGCTGCGCGCATCATTCGACAAGGCCTCGCTGGCGAGCGCGCTGATCGTCGACGGGGCGACGGTACAGGCGAATTTCGCCAAGGCGGCTCGCAACATCCCCGAGATCGACGTGCTGCCGGTACAGGGCGTCAATGTCTACGACATAATCCGCCGCGAAAAGCTCGTGCTGACCAGGGCCGCCGTGGATGCGCTGGAGGCGAGGTTCAAATGAGCAAGGATCCGCGTCATTACGATGTGATCGTCGCCCCGGTGATTACCGAGAAGGCGACGCTCGCCTCCGAGGCCAATCAGGTCGTCTTCAAAGTGCGTCGCAACGCGACGAAACCGCAGATCAAAGCCGCCGTCGAGCAATTGTTCAACGTCAAGGTGACCGCCGTCAACACGCTGCTGCGCAAAGGCAAGACAAAGATGTTCCGCGGCGTTCGCGGCGTACAACAAGACGTCAAGAAGGCGATCGTCACGTTGGCCGATGGCGAACGCATCGACGTGACGACCGGGCTCTAAGGGTTTACCTCCATGGCTCTCAAAACATTCAATCCGAGCACGCCGGGCCTTCGCCAACTGGTGATCGTCGACCGCGGCGAGCTTCACAAGGGCAAGCCGGTCAAGGCCTTGACCCGGGGCAAGCCGGAGAAGGGCGGGCGGAATAACGCCGGCCGCACAACAGTGCGCTTCCGCGGCGGCGGCCATAAGCAGTCCTATCGGGTTGTGGACTTCAAGCGTCGCAAGGTCGGTGCGCCGGCCAAGGTGGAGCGATTGGAGTATGATCCCAATCGGACTGCCTTCATCGCGCTCATCAAATATGCGGACGGGGAGCAGGCCTATATCCTCGCGCCGCAACGGCTCGGCGTCGGCGACGAGGTGGTCTCGGGCGAGCAGGTCGACGTAAAGCCGGGCAACGCCATGCCGCTCGCCAATATCCCGGTCGGCGCCATCGTGCACAATGTCGAGTTGAAGATCGGCAAGGGCGGCGCCTTGGCGCGATCGGCGGGAACTTACGCGCAGATCGTCGGGCGCGACCAGGGCTATGTGATCTTGCGTCTGAAATCCGGCGAGCAGCGCCTGGTTCACGGCCTGTGCTTCGCCAGTATCGGCGCGGTTTCGAACCCCGATCATATGAACATTTCGATCGGCAAGGCGGGTCGCAGCCGCTGGCTTGGCCAACGCCCGCACAATCGCGGCGTGACGATGAACCCGGTCGATCACCCGCACGGGGGCGGCGAAGGCCGCACCTCCGGCGGGCGCCATCCGGTCAGCCCGTGGGGCAAGCCGACCAAGGGTAAGAAGACTCGCGGCAACAAGTCCACGAACAAATTCATCATTTCATCGCGGCACGCCCGCAAGAAGAAGAGCTGAGCCCATGTCGCGATCGATTTGGAAGGGTCCGTTTATCGACGGCTACCTGCTCAAGAAGGCGGACGCCGCCCGCGGGACCGGACGTTCCGACATCATCAAGATTTGGAGCCGCCGCTCGACAATCCTGCCGCAATTCGTCGGCCTGACTTTCGGCGTCCACAACGGCCACAAGCATGTGCCCGTCTCGGTCTCAGAAGACATGATCGGACACAAGTTCGGCGAGTTTGCGCCGACCCGTACTTTCCATGGTCATTCCGGGGACAAGAAGGCAAAGAGGGCCTAGAGCGTCATGTCCAAACAAGCCAAGCCTCGCGCGCTCGCCGAAAAGGAAGCCAAGGCCGTCGTGCGGATGCTGCGCGTCAGTCCCCGCAAGCTCAATCTTCTCGCCCAGCTCATTCGCGGCAAGAAGGTCTCGAGCGCGCTCGCCGATCTCGAATTCTCGAGCAAGCGAATTTCGCATGAGGTTCGCAAGGCGCTCGAATCGGCGATCGCCAACGCCGAGAACAATCACGAGCTCGACGTCGACGATCTTTTCGTGCGTGAGGCCTATGTCGGGCGGGCCATGGTCATGAAGCGCTTCAGCCCCCGCGCCCGCGGCCGGGCGGGCCGCATCGAGAAGCCCTTCGCCAATTTGACGATCATCGTTCGCGAAAAGGCGGAAAAAGCCGCCGAAGCGGCGACCTGAGGAGAGCGCCATGGGTCAGAAAGTCAATCCGATCGGCCTGCGGCTCGGCATCAACCGAACGTGGGATTCGCGCTGGTATTCAGGCAAGAACGAATACGGCAAGCTGCTGCATGAGGATATGAAGATCCGCGCCGTGCTGATGAAGCACCTTAAGCAGGCGGCGGTCTCCAAGATCGTGATTGAGCGGCCGCAC
>Ga0209773_10000206_pt1 | contig 17830 bp, 14 predicted proteins | sample BogFormECP14_OM1_FD_188244 | JGI IMG/M metagenome (GOLD analysis project Ga0209773, IMG submission 188244) | Bog forest soil microbial communities from Calvert Island, British Columbia, Canada - ECP14_OM1 (SPAdes) (version 2) | ecosystem: Environmental > Aquatic > Freshwater > Wetlands > Bog ... | reverse complement strand
ATCGTGCGTACGGCAAGCTCGGACTCGACTTGATGCGTGCGCGCAAAAGCGCGCCCGACACGCTCGCGGGCCTGCTCGCCTCGGATCCGATGCGCGAGATTCGGCAGGTCGCGATGGTCGATGCGCTCGGCCGCGTCGCGGCGCATACCGGTCAAACTACAATTCCAGAAGCCGGGCACATCGTCGGCGACGGATTCTCCGTGCAGGCCAACATGATGCTCAAGAACACGGTCTGGGCTGCGATGGCCGAGGCGTACACTGGCGCCAGTGGCCAGCTGGTCGATCGATTCCTCGCAGCGCTCGACGCGGCTGAGGCTCAAGGCGGCGACATCCGCGGCCGTCAGACGGCGGCGATTCTGATCGTCGAGGCGAAATCGACGGGACGTCCCTGGGTCGACACCATCTTCGATCTGCGGGTTGACGACGCGCCCGAGCCGCTGGTCGAGATTCGCCGCCTGGTCGCCGTGCGGCGCGCGTACGTTCATATGCGGCTGGGAAATGAGGCGGCTCAACGCGGCGACCTCGACGCGGCCGAGCGCGAGTTCTCCGACGCCGAGCGGCTCGCCGGCGACAATCCCGAGATGCGCTACTGGCACGCGATTGCGCTGCTCGGTTTGGGCAAGGTCGATGACGGTCTCGCGATGCTGCGCGAAATCGGGCGGCGCGATCGCAACTGGATCGAGCTCACGCTGCGGCTGCCCGCGATCCATCTGGCAGCCGATCAGTCAGTGAAAGATCGCGTGCGGAAACTGCTGGATTGACTGTCGCGTTCGAGACAAAGAGCGTTTTGCCCCGTGCGCCCGCGCGGGTTAGTGTGAATGGGATAGGCGAAACCGGAGTACACCCAGATGCCCGAGACCAATGTTGAACGTGGCGCCGTTGAGCACGCACCACGCGTCGAGTACGAACTGCAACTCTATTACTGGATGAAGTTGATTCGCGCGTTCGAGGAGCGCGTCTCGCGATTGCATCGGCAGAACAAAATCCTCGGCGGCGTTTACTCCGGCGCCGGCCAGGAGGCGATCGTCACCGGCATCTGCGCGCCGCTCCACGACGGCGACTTCACCGCGCCGCTGCATCGCGACATGGGCGTCTTCATCATGCGCGGCGTCGATCCGGGACGCCTGATGGCGCAGCTGATGGGCAAGGAAACCGGGCTCTCGCGCGGCAAGGATTCGTTTCTGCACGGCGGCGATTTGGATCACGGCGTTTTCGGATCGACCTCGATGCTTGGTTCGTCGTTGCCGGTCGCGGTCGGCGCAGCACTCAAATTCAAAATGAAAAAGAATCCCAACGTCGCGGTGGCCTTCTTCGGCGAAGGCGCGGCGTCGCGCGGCGACGTGCATGAAGCGATGAACTTTGCCGGCGTGCACAAGCTGCCGGTGGTCTTCGTGTGCGAGAACAATCGCTACGCGTACTCGACGCCGCTCGAGAAGCAGATGGCGATCGAGGACGTCGCAGATCGGGCGGTGGCCTACGGCTTCAAGGGTTACGTGTGCTCGGGCAACGACCTGCTCGCCGTGCTCGAGCTGAGCGAGCGGCTGATCGCAAAGACCCGCGCCGGTGAAGGTCCTGTCCTGATCGAATGCAAGACCTATCGCTACCGCGGGCACAGCGAACACGACGCGGCGTTGTATCGCGACCAGGAAGAGCTCATCGAATGGCAGAGCCGCGATCCGATTCCGCGCTTCGAGTTCTACCTCGAAAAGAAAGGTCACGACATCAAGCGCATCCGCGAGCAGATCGACGAGCGTGCGAACAAGACGGTGCAGGCGGCGGTGGATTTTGCCGAGAGTAGCCCTTTGCCGGAATCTCAAGAAGCACTTGAAGATATTTACGCGCCGACTTCTACGCCAAACTCTTCTAATTCGTCCTCCAACGGCGCTCGTTAGCCATGGAAGTGACCTACATCAAGGCGATCAATTCTGCGCTGCACGAGGAAATGCGCCGCGACGAAAATGTGTTCGTCATGGGCGAGGACGTCGCCGACTTGGGCGGCGCGTTCAAGGCGACCGAAGGGTTGCTCGACGCGTTCGGCGAAGAGCGGGTGATCGACACTCCTATTTCGGAGGCGCTGATTGTCGGCGCCGGAATCGGCGCGGCGGTGCTCGGGATGCGGCCGGTGGTCGAGATGCAGTTCGCGGATTTTATTTCGTGTGCCTTCGATCAGATCGTCAACATGGCCGCGACCCTGCGCTACCGTCACGGCGGCAAGGCTGCCTGTCCGCTGGTGATTCGCGCGCCGTCGGGCGCGGGCGTGCATGGCGCGTTGTTCCACTCGCAGAATCCTGAGGCGTGGTTCACGCGCGTGCCGGGACTGAAGGTGGTCGCGCCCGCGACGCCGTACGACGCGAAGGGGTTGCTGAAGAGTTCGATTCGCGACGGCAATCCGATCGTGTACTTCGAGCACAAGCGGCTCTATCGCAGTATCAAGGAAGACCTGCCCGAGGGCGATTTCACGGTGCCAATCGGAGTCGCGGAAATTCGCAAGGAAGGCGGCGACCTTTCAATAATCACCTACGGCGGAACGCTCGGGCAGTCGCTCGACGCGGCGCGAATCGTCGAGAAGGAAGACGGGCTCGCGGTCGAGGTGCTCGACTTGCGCACACTCCTGCCCTTGGATCGCGAGGCGATACTGGCGACCGCGCGCAAGACCGGCAAGGTGCTGGTGGTGCACGAGGATCGGCTGACGGGAGGAATCGGCGGCGAGGTTTCGGCGATCATCATGGAGAACGCATTCGAATATCTCGACGGTCCCGTGAGGCGCGTCGCGGCGGCCGACTCGCACGTGGCGTTCAGTTCGCCGCTCGAGGACTTTATCCTGCCGAGCACCAACAAAATCGTCGACGCGATCCGCAACCTGGCGGCGTACTGATATGGCAATCGACGTGACGATGCCGCAGATGGGCGAGAGTGTGGTCGAAGGCACGATCGCGAAATGGCTGGTGAAGGAAGGCGACGTCGTCACCGAGGATCAGCCGCTGGTTGAAATCTCGACCGACAAGGTGGACACGGAAATTCCGTCGCCGGGCGCGGGACGAATCGCGAAGATTGTCGCGGCTGAAGGCCAGACGTTGCCGGTCGGTGCGACGCTCGCCGTTATCGAGCAGGCAGGTGCGGCAGAGGCTCCGGCAAAATTGAAAGTCGTCGCACCCAAGGCTGCGCCGAAACCGGAGGCGGTCGCCGAAAAACCTGCGTTGAAGTCGGTGCCGCCGCCGTCCGTGTCGCAGCCGGTGCCTCGGCCGCAAACCGTGCAGGCAGCGCCGCCGATACAGGAGGCGGGGGCGGGACTTCGTGAAGCTAAACCCGATAGCGGCGGGCCGCGGCGGTTTTCGCCGGTGGTGTTGAAAATTGCCGCGGAAGAAGGAATCGATCTGAGCCACGTGCCGGGGACGGGATTCGGCGGACGCGTCAGCAAGCGCGACTTGCAGCGTTACCTCGATTCGCTGCGCAAAACGCCGAGCGCCGCATCGCAGTCGCCGACCAACGGAGCTGCGCAAAGCAGTTCGCGTCCGGCCACGGCTGCGACGGCGACGACCGCGACTCCAGCGCCGGCTCAATCAGGTCCAGGGTTCAAGCCTCCCGTTTATCAGCCGCTCGAGGGCGATATCGTCGAGCCGTTTACGCGGCGGCGCAAGCTTATCGCCGAGCACATGGTGTTCTCGAAGACGCATTCGCCGCATGTCGGCACCGTGGCAGAGGTGGACGTCACCAATGCGATGCGCCTGCGCGAGCAGCACAAGGCTGAGTTCGCGCGGCGCGAAGGATTCAATCTGACCTTCCTGCCGATTGCGGCGGCGGCGACTGTTCGCGCGCTCAAGGAGTTTCCGCGGATGAACGCGTCGGTGGTCGGCGACTCGGTGGTGACGCGCCGCGAAATCAATCTCGGCATCGCGATGGATACCGACGAAGGCCTGCTGGTGCCGGTCGTCAAGGCGGCGGAAGGCATGTCGGTGGTCGGGATTGCGCGCGCGATCGAGAGCCTGCGCCGCAAAGTCGCCGAGAAGAAAATCACGGCGGACGATCTCGCGGGCGGCAGCTTCACGCTCTCGAATCCGGGGCGCGAGGGCAATCTCTACGGCTTCGCGATCATAAATCAGCCGCAGGTCGGCATCCTGCGGATGGGGGAAGTGAAGAAACGGCCGGTGGTGGTTGAGATTGATGGCGCCGACGCGATCGCGATTCGCAGCATGATGTACCTCGCGCTGTCGTATGACCATCGCGTGGTCGACGGCGTGCTGGGCAACAGCTTTCTCTATCGCGCGGCGCGGATTCTCGAAGAGGCGGATTTCGAGCTGTAGCGCCTACCTCACGCGGGATGCGTGCCTTGTTGCGAGCGCAGTTGGTGGATCATGTTAGCGATTTGGCCGCTCAGGTCGCCGATGGTGCGGCTTAGGGCAGCCACCGAGTCAGTCGTGTCACCGGGTTTGGATTGCTGCGTCACCGAGGACTCGACTGTGTAGAGGATGTTCTTGCCCGTCGAATCCAGCAGCGTCCATTTTGCCGACAGGTGCGCTATCCCCTGGCTGTCGGTTTCGAAGCGATAGACGTCTATCTGCACCTGCATATCGATGTGCACGGTGTTGTACCACGGGAAGATAATAATGTTTTCGGTACCAACCTGCGCGGCGAGGTCGCGTTCCATCGCGCTCGTGAAGCCGTTCTGGACCGATTCACCCCATCGATCTTCTTTCGAGAGCTCGAGGCGATTGGCCGCCGCGCGCGTCACGATCTCCGGGCGATCGAGGTAGGGCGGTAGCTTGATAGGCCCGAGTCCGATCGTGAAATCGCTATTGCTGTTTGAGCCCGGGGCAGAAGCCGGCGTCGCAGCCGCAGTGTCTGCGGCGGGCGTGAGGAGATAAAACTTCGAGATATCCTTCTGAGGAGCGAGAATTGCCTTGGCGAGATAAGAGCATCCCGCGAGCGACATCGCGAGCGCGACGGCCGCGCAGATTCTCGGAAGCATTCTGGTCAAGGTCATCGGTTAATTATCCTGGCTGAGGTCGCGGCCGCGAACGACCGCGCTGGGGTTGCGCTGCAGGTAGTCCGCGAGTTCCTTGACCGAATGCGCTGCGGCCGAGACGTCCTGCAGCGTCTGCAGCGCCTGGTAGTTTATCGGCGAGTTGGGTTCGATCGTCGTGTTCACGGTGCCGAGCGTAATCGTGGCCTGTTTGGCCGCCGCGTCCGCCGAGGTCGAAGTTTTCCGTATCGAGCTCGACAGCGGCGGTAGCTGGCCGTTTACCGTCGCCAGAGTGCGCTGCGCGCCGGCCAGTGCATTGTCCAGCTGCACGCGCGTTTCCTCGGAATTATCGATGGCCTTTTTCAACCCGGGCGAGTTGGTGAGTTCCCGGATATTTTCCAGCATCCCGGTCATCTGCGTGAAGACTTCGTTGAAGTCGACCTTGTCGAGCCGTTCGAAAATCCGCACGGCCACGGCCTGCGCCTGCTCGAGCGTGTTTGGAATGGCGGGAATTTCCTGCAGCGGGGAACCGGGCGGCGCGACCATTTGAATAGGGGTGTTCGGTTCGATGTCCAGCGCCACGTACATCAGGCCGGTGACGAAGCTGTCGGAGCCGAGCTGCGCGCGCATCCCTTCACGAATGAGGTTGGGAATCGTGTGCGGATCGTCGAGGTCAATGGCGCTGCCGCCATGGGACACGATTTTTTCTTCATCGAGCTCGATGATGACCGGGATGCGCACGTCGGCGCGCAACTGGCCGTTGGCGTGATTGATGTCCTGCTCGAGGCGCAGCTTAATCCGCTGGACCATGCCTATCTCGACGCCCTTGAACTTGACCGGGGCGCCGGCCCGCAGTCCGTTCACGTCGCCGGCGAAGTAGATGACGAATTCGTGGGTCTTGCGAAACAGGTGCCCCGAGCCGAAGACCACGACCGCCACCAGGATCAGACCAATGGCGCCGAGCACGAAGGCGCCCACGGTTGCAGGATTAACTCGCTTACCCATGATCCCTCGCTGATTTGTCCGCTTTATTTTCTTCCGCGCCGCGGGTCAGGAAAGCCTGCACGCGGTGATCTTTGGAATTCTTGAGGAGTTCCTTCGGGTCGCCCTGCGCGATCACAGTCTTGCTTTCCGGGTCGAGAAAAATGCTGTTGCTGCCGATTGCAAAAATGCTGGCCAGCTCGTGCGTCACGACTACGATGGTGGCGCCGAGGTTGTCGCGCAGCTCGAGGATCAAGTCGTCGAGCAGGCGCGAGCTGATCGGATCGAGGCCGGCCGACGGCTCGTCGAAGAAAAGTATTTCCGGGTCGAGCGCGATCGCGCGCGCCAATCCCGCCCGCTTCTGCATCCCGCCGCTGATCTGGCTCGGATAGTAGCCCTCGAAGCCCTTGAGCCCGACGAGAGCCAGCTTGAGCGAGGCGACCTCGTGAATTTCCTCGTCGGAGAGATCGGTAAATTCGCCGAGCGGCAGGCCGACGTTTTCCGCCAGCGTCATCGAGCTCCACAGCGCGCCGCCCTGGTACAAAACGCCGAAGTGGCGCAGCATTTCTTCGCGCTGTTCCGGCTCGCCTTTGGTGAAATCGAAATTGCCGTACCAGATTTCGCCCTTGGCCGGCACGATCAGTCCCAGCATGTGACGCAGCAACGTGCTTTTGCCGCTGCCGCTGCCGCCCATAATTATGAAGATGTCGCCGTGTTTTACGGTGAAGTTGATGTCCTTCATTATGACGTAGGTTCCGTACGCCATAGTCAGATTCTTGACCGTGATCGGCGGCGGTCCGTCCTTGGGAAAGATCTCGACGGAAACCGGTTTCCCGTCCGAGGCTTTGATCGATGGATGCGTGATGGCCATCAGATTCCCAGGATGTTGAAAACGAAGGCGAAAATTCCGCACGCGACGATTACGTACACGATGCCGGTGACGACCGCTTCGGTCGCCGCGTCGCCGACCGCGGACGAGCTGTCGCCGCATTGAAATCCGCGCAGGCATCCGGCGACCGCGATGATGATGCCGTAAATGGCTGCCTTGAAGACGCCGCCGAAGATATCGGCGAGTGTTACCGCGGCGACGGTTTCCTGGATGTAGGTGCGGACCGTGATGTGCAGCATGGTCGCGCTGACGAATGCGCCGCCGGCGACGCCGAGGCAGTCGGCGTAAATGCATAGCAGGGGAATCATCAGGAACAGCGCGAGCACCCGCGGCAGCACGAGAAATTCGAGCGGCGAAATTCCCATGGTGGTGAGCGCGTCGATTTCCTGCGTGACCTTCATCGAACCGAGCTGCGCGGCGAACGCGGCTCCGGTGCGGCCGGCCATGATGATCGCGGTCATCATCGCGCCCATGTCGCGGCTCATCGCGATGCCGACCAGGTCGGCGACGTAGATGGCGGCGCCGAATTGCTGCAACTGGACGGCGCCCATGAATGCGAGAATCACTCCGACGAGGAAGGTGACCAGCGTGACGATGCCGAACGCGCTCGCGCCACAATCCTGGATGACGATCATCAGATCCACTTTTCGAAAACGCGCCTGGCCGGTGAACAGTCGGACGAACGAAATCGCCACTTCGCCGAGGAAGCGCAGAAAGTCGTCGAGGCCCTGCGCCCAGGAAATCGCTTCGTGGCCGAGCTCTTCGATGAACGAAGTGTGAGTGACCTCGGCGCGCGCGCCGGTTTTCTCGGGCACCGCTTCGGCCAGTTGGATAAGGCTGCGCACGCCCTCGGGCAGCGGCGCCCAATCGGCGGTCAATTTGCGTTTGTGGCAAATCTCGCTGATGCCGAGGAGAAATGTGAGCAGGCCGCTGTCCCAGTCGCGCAGTTCGGCGGCGTCGAAGGTCAGGCTAGTCGGCTTCGGCGCGGTGTCGAGTTGTTTCTCGACGAGGTCGGTCGAGGGCAGGCCGTGACGAAGATGCCAATCGCCGGCGAGCTGGACAACCAGTGTGGAGTTATCGGCGCGCGCGAACGAAACTTCGTTGGGCGGTGGGGTTTGTTGGTGCGCCTGCATCCGTGCGGTTCAATAGAGCATGCGCGAAACGCCAGCACAATTCTTCGCCTTTCGATGAGTTAACCGGCTTTTTCGCGAGCCAATAGCGCGCGCATCGAATATAATATTTCGCCATGAAGGCGATGGTGGTCGAGAAGCCCGCGCCGATCGAATCCGATCCGCTTCACCCGATCGACGCCGCCGTGCCCGAGCCGGGCCAGGGCGAAATTCGAGTGCGTGTGAAAACGTGCGGAGTGTGCCGCACCGATCTCCACGTCGCCGAAGGTGATTTGCCACCGCGCCATCCGCGAATCATCCCCGGGCATGAGGTGGTGGGCGTCGTCGACAAGCGCGGCGTCGGCGCCGGCCGCTTCCAGCAGGGCGATCGCGTCGGGATAGCATGGCTGCGCGAGACTTGCGGCGTCTGCGTCTATTGCCGTCGCGGCCGCGAAAATCTTTGTCCCAATGCGCGCTTCACCGGCTACGACCACGACGGCGGCTACTGCGAATACGCCGTCGTGCGCGAGGACTTCGCATACGCGCTGCCGGCGTCGCTCGGCGATGAAGAGGCGGCGCCGCTGCTGTGCGCCGGAATAATCGGGTTTCGCGCAATCAAGCGCGCCGACGTCAAGCCAGGCGCGACGGTCGGACTCTACGGCTTCGGCGGCTCGGCGCATCTTGCGATCCAGGTGTTGCGCCACTGGGGATGCCGCGTGTTCGTGATGAGCCGCGGCGGGTCGCATCGCGATTTGGCGAAGGACCTCGGCGCCGAATGGATCGGAGACGCCGAGGAAACACCGCCCGCGCCGCTGGACGCGGCAATCCTGTTCGCGCCGGCGGGAAACCTCGTGCCGCCCGCGATGGCAGCGCTCGATCGCGGCGGCATCCTGGCGGTCGCGGGAATTTACCTGAGTCCGATTCCGGCCTTGGACTACGAGAAACATCTTTTCTACGAAAAAGAACTGCGCAGCGTGACGGCCAATACGCGCGCCGACGGCGAGGAGTTCCTCAAGTTGGCCGGCGAAATCCCGATTCACACGAGCACGGTCGCCTTCGGCCTCGACCAGGCGAACGTCGCACTCCAGATGCTCAAGCACGATGAAATCAAAGGCGCCGCCGTCCTGCGCGTGTCATGACGCTTACCACGGCTGCCATAGCCTGACGCCGAGTTGACCCCAATACGCTAGGTAGCTCGTCAGGCCGACGCAGGCCAATGCGACGAGGAAGGAATGGATGCGGACGCCGCGATGGATTTGCGCTTGCCACGAACCGAGCACGAGCGCGAGTCCAATCAGCGAGAAAATCGCGAATGCGATCGTGCCGATGAAGTAGGTGAGCGACGCCGCTCCCTCGCGCGCGAGATAGACGGGCGCTGAGGTCAGGGCCATTGCGAAAGCGGCGATCAGCGAGAGCGTCGCGAGCAGCGGAAGTATTCGGATCGCAAGATGCTCGATCCTGGCGCCGAGCATTTTGCGCGGAATCCAGATGAAGGCGAATAAGATCGACGACAGCATCAAGACTATCGCGCCGAACACGAGCACCAAGCGTATCATCGGCCAGATCGGATTGGTCTTAACGTAGTATTCGGGAATCGGGATGTCCGGCGGCGCCGTCAGGACCATCACGGGATTGTCTTTGCCGTCGGTGGTGAAGATGGTCGTCGCCGCTTCGCTCTGCTCGGTGCGGAACTGGTTATCGCCGACCGGGATCAGCGGTCGCGCCGATCCGAGCACCGGCCGCGCGCGCATCGTGTCGCCTTTGACGCTGACGAATTCGCCGCCCAACAGCAGATCGAGGCAGCGCAGCTTTTGCTCGCGCGGCGCCGCGAACTGATAGTAACCCGTCCACTCCGACGCGCCCGTCGGCAGTTTCGTCGCGGGCTCCTGATGCGCCTGCGCGCCGTGTGTCATGTACGCGTAAAGCAACTGCTCGATTTCATGAACCGCATGCGCGGCGCTCGCTGAAGAATCATTAATCGAAAAAAAATAACCGACGCCCGCCTCCGGCACGTAAGCGTAGCGCGACAGGAAGCCGTCGATGCCGCCGTCGTGCCCGCGTTGCGTCAGCGGCTCTTCGTCGTCCGCGTAATTGCCGAGCCCATAGCCGTCCTTCAGGCCGGCGCGGGCGGCCAGCGAAGTCTCGGGCGTTTCCATTCTCGCGATCGATTCCGGACGGACGATCCTGACGCCGTCGAGCTCGCCGCGATTCAGCATCATTCGGACGAATCGCGCCATCTCGTTCGGCGACGACTTCATCTCGCCCGCGGGCCGCAGAAAAATCGGGAAGTACGGCACCGGCTTTTCGTTGTCGTAACCCTGCGCGAGCTCGTCCTTCACAGCGGGCGTCAGCCGCATGTCCGAGTGCGCCATCATGAGCGGACGCAGAATATTTCCCGCGATGTAATTTTCGAGCGGCACGCCCGCCGTCTTCTCGACAATATAACCGGCCAGCCCATAGCCGGGATTCGAGTACGAGGTCCGTGACCCGGGGCGCCATCGCACATGCTGGGGACCGGTAAAATGCGTGAGCGTCCACAGCAACGGCCGGGGATGGGGATCGTCGGGTGCCGCGTCGAAATCGTAGAACTCCGCCAGCGAGAAATCGTCGAAGCCCGCCGTATGTTCGAGCAGTTGCGCGAGCGTGACCGGATTGGTGGCAGCCCACGGATTGACAACCGGTATCTCAGGCGCGACGTCCGACACTTTTTCGTCGAGGCTCAGTTTGCCGTGCTCGGCGAGCTGCAGCGCCGACAACGCGACGAAGCCCTTGGTGATCGATCCGACGCGGAACATCGTGTCGGCCGTCACGTCGCGATTGCTCGCGAGGTCCGCCTTACCGACGCCTCCCGTCCACACGACGTGATCTTTGGTGACCAGCGCAATCCCGGCGCCCGGCACATTATTTTTTTTCAGAATCGCCGCGACCGCCGACTTCAGTTCATCGACATTGGCGAGGACCGGCGGAGGCGCTGAAGCGGTTTTCGAATCACCCGAGCATGCCGCGAACGCGAGCATCGCAATGAGGCCCGTTATCGCGGCCAAGCCGCGGTGTTGCAAGTTTAACTTCACTTAGAACGGCTGCTTCATTAGACTTCGTTGACGTGCTGACGCGATGCTTGCTACCCTTCAACTGAATCGATTTAACGTATATATCAAGCGCCAGAGGCAACAATGGCATTAACTAAAAGCGGGCTCGAGGCGTCCAAGGGCGACGAGATCCTGCTCGGCGATACCGCGGTCCTGACCCGGCTCGACAAGGCGCTCGGCTGGGCGCGCAAATTTTCGATCTTTCCGTATCCGTTCGCGACTGCATGCTGCGCGATGGAATATATGTCGCTCTCGATGTCGCCGTACGACATCGACCGCTTCGGTGCGCTGCTGCCGCGCTTCACGCCACGCCAGGCCGACCTGCTGATGGTCATCGGCACCGTTACCGTCCGCCAGGGACCGATTTTGCGCCGCGTGTACGATCAGATGACCGAGCCGAAATGGGTGATGGCGTTTGGCGCATGCGCGTCGACCGGCGGTTTCTACGACAACTACGCGACGCTGCCCGGCATAGACCGGATCGTGCCGGTCGATGTGTATGTTCCCGGATGTCCGCCGCGGCCCGAAGGCGTGCTCGACGCGCTGATGGCGCTGCAGCGCAAAATCCAGGGGCAGAAGCAGAAACTGATGGCGCTCAGCGAAAAGCATCCAGCCTGAACTTCGCAACCAGCATCGAAAAACCGGGATACACGTGGAACGGATACTAACTCGCTGGCTGGACATCCCTGACCTTAAAAAGCTCGACGTGTACCTCGCCAACGGCGGATACAAAGCGCTGCGCAAGGCATTCGACATGTCGACCGAAGACATTATCAACGAGGTCAAGAACTCGAATCTTCGCGGACGCGGCGGCGCGGCGTTTCCAACCGGCGTCAAATGGAGCTTCATCCCGAAGGAATCGAAGAAGCCGGTTTACGTTTGTGTCAACGGCGACGAGAGCGAGCCGGGCACCTTCGCCAATCGCTACCAATTCGAAAACGATCCGCACGCCATCATCGAGGGGATCCTCATCGCGTGCCGCGCGGTCGGCTCGCATAACGCGTACATCTATATGCGCGGCGAATTCACCGTGCAGAAGCGCAGCATGGACGCAGCACTGGCCGAGGCGCGCGCCGCCGGATACGTCGGCAAGGACGTGATGGGGTCGGGCTACGGCGTGGACATCTGGACCCACAAAGGCGCGGGCGCGTACATCTGCGGCGAGGAAAGCGCGCTGCTGGAATCGCTCGAAGGCAAGCGCGGCTACCCGCGCAACCGGCCGCCATTTCCCGCCATCGTCGGCGCCTTCGGGAGCCCGACCGTAATCAACAACATCGAGACACTGGCGAACGTGCCGCACATCATCAATCGCGGCGCCGACTGGTACAAGTCGATCGGCCCCGAGAAGAGCCCCGGCACCAAGCTGGTATGCCTGTCGGGTCACGTGAATAAGCCGGGACTGTACGAGCTGCCGATGGGCACGCCGCTGCGGGAAATCATTTACAACTTCGGCGGCGGTATCCTCGGCGGCAAGATGCTCAAGGGCGTCATCCCGGGCGGTTCGTCATTCCCGGTCCTCAACAAGGAGGAGACCGACCGCGCGCTTTTCGACTTCGACTCGATGCGCGCAATCGGCTCGGCGATGGGCTCCGGGGTGGTCATCGTCATGGACGAAGATACCTGCATGATCGACATGCTGCTGGCGACCGCGCACTTCTACCATCATGAATCGTGCGGCCAGTGCACACCGTGCCGCGAGGGGACCGGCTGGATCGAAAAAATCATGACCGAGATGGAAGCGGGGCAAGGCAAGATCGAACAGCTCGAGCTGCTCAACAACATCTCGGACAACATGGTCGGCAATACGATCTGTGTGCTTGCCGACAGTATCGCGATGCCGGTCAAGAGCTACGTCACCAAGTTTCGCGACGAATTCGAAGCGCATATCAAGCTCGGGCGCTGCCCGTTCAAGAACAAGACCGGATCGGCGCAGCAGGCTGCGTGAGAAAATCCGATGCCCAAGCTGACGATTGACGGCAAAGAAATTGACGCTGACGCGAGTCTGAATCTGATCAACGCGGCGGAACTCGCCGGCATCGAGATTCCGCACTACTGCTACCATCCCGGATTATCGATTCCAGGCAACTGCCGCATGTGCCTGGTCGAAGTCGAGAAGGCGCCGAAGCTGCAAATCGCCTGCAACACGCGCGTCGCCGAAGGGATGGTCGTTCACACCACCAGCGACAAGGCCAAGGCCGCGCAGAAGGCGGTGCTCGAATTCCTGCTGATCAATCATCCGATCGATTGCCCGGTGTGCGATCAGGCGGGCGAGTGCAAGCTGCAAGACTATTACATGGATTACGATCAGCAGCCGTCGCGCTTTCCGCTGCCGGAGAAAAATCACAAGGGCAAGGCGATCGATATCGGATCGGGCGTGATGCTCGATCAGGAACGATGCATCCTGTGTGCGCGATGCACGCGTTTCTTCGACGAGATTACCAAGACGTCGGAGCTCGCGATTTTCGAGCGCGGCGATCACAACCGCATCGACATCAATCCCGGCCAGCCGGTCAACAACAAGTATGCCGGCAACGTCGTGGACATCTGCCCGGTCGGCGCGCTCACTGAAAAGGAATTCCGCTTCCGCATGCGGGTCTGGTACCTGCATCGCACGGCGTCGGTGTGCGGCGGATGCGAGCGCGGATGCGCCATCGACATCCATCACCATCGCGGGCGCATCTACCGCTTCAAGCCGCGCTACAACCCCGGCATCAACGACTACTGGATGTGCGACGAGGGGCGCCACAGCTTCCCCGCGCTGCAGAATGAGACGCGGCTCACCTCGCCGCTCGTGCAGGCGAAGGATCAGCTGGTGGTCGAGCCGCGGGGCGAAGGCATCAGGCGCGCGGCAACAATCATCGCGGACTACAAACGCAGCAACGGACCCAATTCAATCGCGGCAGTCGTCGATGCGACTTCGACCAACGAGGAAGCGTTCGCACTGAAGCAATTGATGAAGAGCGTGATCGGATCGGACCGAATCGCCACGCTCAACTGGTCGCCGCCGGGCGCCAGCGGCGACGACGAGCTGCTGATTCGCGCCAACAAAAATCCCAACACACGCGGACTCGCCGCACTCGGGCTGCCGGCCGACGGACTCGACGGCCTGGCAGCGGCGGTCACGTCGGGCGAGCTCAAGATGCTCATCGCATTTCGCGCTGACCTGGTTCGCGCCCTCGGTGAAGAGGAGTTCGTGAGGCGCTTCGGCGCGCTCGATTACATGCTGGTGTTATCGACCGACGCCAACGAGACTTGCCAGATGGCCAACCAGGTTTGGCCGATTGCCGCGTATCCCGAAATCGACGGCAGCTTTACCAACTTCAAGGGCCGGGTGCAGCGGATCAACGCGGCATTCCCGCCGCCGGGAAACGCAATCGCGGGTATCGAGGCAATCGCACGGCTGGGTCAAGCGCTCGACGGCAAAGAACATCCGCACAATGCGGACGTCATCTTCACCGCGCTCGCCGCCGCCGAGCCAGCCTTCAAAGGCTTGAGCCTCGCGACCCTCGGCGAACACGGCATCGACCTGGCGTCGAGCTGATAGCAGGAAAGTTTCGGCTACTCTTTCGACGGGTGGAACACTACCTCGACCTGATCGAGGTATCTGAGCAGCTGACGCGCGAGCGTCGTAACTGAGCCATTGTCGCGTATCGCGGCGGCGTGCTCGAGCGAGCGCCCCATCTCCGTCATCGAGTCGAATCCGTAGCTGCCCCCTTCACCCTTGATGCGATGCGCGATGCGGCCGATTGCCGCGTAATCGCGCCGCGCCACCGCCTCGAAAATGCTGTCGATGTCGGCGCGTTTGTGCGTCAGAAAGCCTGGAATCAGATCGCTCAGATCCTCGTCCACTTCCACAATTACCCGGTCCGGCATGGTTCCTCCTTGAGAATGCTGACGGCCGTTGGCTCGCTCTCGGGCGGGGTCTTTCCGACTGCGTCGTGGATGGCCTCGAGCAGCGTCGATTTCTTAACCGGCTTGGTGACGTGCGCGTCGCAGCCCGCGGCCTTGCTGCGATGGACCGCTTCTTCCAGCGCCGACGCAGTCAGCGCGACGATGGGAGTGCGGCGCCGATTGTTCTGTGCCTCCCAGGCGCGGATGACGGTGGTTGCTTCGTAGCCGTCGACAATCGGCATCTGGATGTCCATCAGCACCACGTCGAACTTCCCGGCCATGAACTTGTCGATCGCCTGTTGTCCGTCTTCGGCCTCTTCGAGCAGGTAGGGAGTTTTTTTCAGATAGGCGCGGATCAACGTGCGGTTATCCTCCGAGTCATCGGCCATGAGAATCCTGAGCGGCCGATCGAGAAATGGCGGTGGCACGGCCGGCGCTACTTTGTCCGCGCGCGGTTCGGCTCGCACTCCCTCACGAGCGCGAACGATCGCGGCGAACAATTCAGCGCGCCGGACCGGTTTGACGATGTAGTTGTGCACTCCAAGAGCACGCAGACGCACGACCTTGCCGGTCAGGTCGTTGCCGCCGAGCATCATGACGATCCGCGGCCGCATCGGGCCGCCGGCGACAATTTGTTGCGCGACTTCCATTTCTCCATTCGCCGGCATCGCGCCGTCGATCAGGGCTACCTGGAAACGTGATCCGCGCCGGGCGTCGCCGCTTATTTCCAGCATTGCTTCCGCAGCCGTTGCCGCTTCCGTTACATCGGCGCCATGCGTCGTGAGCAGTTCCGCGACGATTGACCGGCAGTCGGCGTTGCCGGCGACCAGCAAAATTTTTGCGCCGCTGAATGCGGCAGCATCGCTCGGGGTTGTTGACGGCGCCGGCATGGTTGCAGTCCCGAACTGCGCGGTGAATGAAAACACGCTGCCAATGGAGGGCTCGCTCGTCACAGCGACCGCGCCGTGCATCAGCGCGACCAGCCGCGAGACGATTGCCAATCCCAGCCCGCTGCCGCCGTATTGGCGCGAGGTCGAAGAGTCGGCCTGGCTGAATGCGTGAAACAGCAGATGGAGCTTGTCGGCTGGAATTCCGATTCCAGTGTCGCTTACTGTGAACTTGAGTGCGCCCGCGGCGGCCGAGCCAGGATCGCGCTCGACCGTCACCAGCACCTGTCCGGTAGCTGTGAACTTAATCGCGTTGCCGACCAGGTTGATGAGGATCTGGCCGAGCCGCATCGGATCGCCGAGCGCGAGCTCGGGCACCTCGGGCGCAAAGCGCACCATCAGCTCGAGGCCTTTTTCATGCGCGCGAGTCGCCAGCGTCTCGAGCACTTTCTCGGTCACGTCCTTGAGGTTGAACTCGACCGCCTCGAGGCTGATTCGGCCGCTTTCGACTTTTGCCAGGTCGAGGATGCTGTTGATCAGTTCGAGCAACGCGTGGCCGTTGCTGATGACGGTGCCCAGGTATCTCCGCTGCTCGTCGCCGAGGTCGGTTTCCATCAGCAGATCGGCCATCCCGAGGATCGAGTTCATCGGCGTGCGAATCTCGTGCGACATGCTCGACAGGAATTCGGTCTTTGCCCGCGACGCGGCCAGTGCCTGCTCGCGCGCGGCGACCAGTTCGCGCTGGGTCATCTTGAGGTCGGAAATTTCGCGCGAGATCGTAAGGCAGCAGAGCCGTCCGTAGACCTCCACAAACACACCCGAGACGAGCATCGGCCGTTTCGATCCGTCTTTCATGCGGAACGCGATCTCGTGGTTCCTGACCTCGTTGGTCCTGGTGAGTTGATCGACGAAAGCAGTCATTTCATCGTGATGGATCCACATGTTGAGCTCGGTGAAGTGGTGTCCAATTGCCTCTTCGCGCGAGAAGCCGGTGATGCGGACGAATTCCTGGTTGACGTCGATATAGGTTCCATCGATCGTGCTCAGCGTCATGCTGTCCAGGTTCGCGTCGAACAGCCTGCGCAGCATCGTCTCGCTTTCCTGCAGTCGAAGGTGATCGCGTTCGCGCGCAACCGACTCCGCCGCTCGCAAGTCCATCTCGCGCACGAGCAGCCGATGGTTGGTCGCGAGCGCCCGGAGATGCTCGGCTAACTTGTATCGATAGCGCGTGTTCTGGACCGCAATCATCTGCGACAGGACCAGCGCGCTGATAACCATCGTCCAGGCGATCGCCAGATTCGAACCGGGATTCGCCGTGATAGTCGAGTACCCTAACAAGGCCAGCAGACCGCTGGTTTCGAGTGCCGCCTGCCAGCGCGGGTTCCAGGGAATCGAGGAGCCTGCGCCGAAGAAAAACAGGAATATTGAAGCGACCAGCACGTCGCTGTCACTGTCGACCACCGCTATCCAGGCGGTGATGGCTATGCTCGACGAACACACCGCAAGAGCAAGCGGGCGCCATCGGAGGATTGCCCACGGGGATAGCGCGGCGGCGAGCGCGAGCAGACCCAGCACTATGCTGGCGGCGTGAAGCGAGCCGGTTAGCGCGAAATTCTGCGGAAACTCCGCGCGATCGAGCAGTGTGTACCCGACCTGAAACGCGACGATTGCAAATGAGCCCGCGCGCAGCTTCGGCGACACCAACGCGGAATTGTCATCGACTTCAGCGGCATCGTCGAGCGCTTCGACGAAACCGCTGGCCGGCAGTGCGCCGGCGCCGGCGGTCGCATCGGCACCGAGACGAGGCGCAACCGACGCAGTCGCCCGGTTTTGTGCGAGCCGCCGTCCATCGATTGCCAATGAATCGGAGGACGTGTCGATCTGAGGGTCCACAGGTCAACAGCAAGCAAGTCCAATGCCCCGTAGAAGCATCGCGACGATTTGCTATCGCAGCTTGCCGTTGGCTGCTCTCGCCGAATTTCTGCGCTGTCGCGGCGAATGTCCCAAAATGCTATCGCGGCGAC
>Ga0209773_10000204_pt1 | contig 17892 bp, 13 predicted proteins | sample BogFormECP14_OM1_FD_188244 | JGI IMG/M metagenome (GOLD analysis project Ga0209773, IMG submission 188244) | Bog forest soil microbial communities from Calvert Island, British Columbia, Canada - ECP14_OM1 (SPAdes) (version 2) | ecosystem: Environmental > Aquatic > Freshwater > Wetlands > Bog ... | reverse complement strand
ACGCTGCCCTGTCACGGCAGAGGTCGCGGGTTCGAGTCCCGTCGTCCCCGCCATTCTTTTCTAGCACTTCCGGAAAGCGTGGCCTTTGAGCGCGGGAACGGAAAGAAACAATAAGCGAAATCAATTCCCTCTTCCCACCGCAGTCGCTTGACTCTGCTTGGGAAAAATCATCCCGACAACTTTGCTTTGTGCCCGTCTCTTCGCTGGCGTGCTAGCCTGGGTGTACGTATCGAGAGTGATTCGGCTGTTGGCATGGCGCAAAGACTCTTGCACCACCTTCACATCTTCGCCATTCGCTTTCAGCTGACTTGCATATCCTGCATCACCAGCTCACCAAATCTGGCGCAGCGCTCCCGCCAGACGTGGATCTTTTTCACGCGCTGGGAGCGCGGACGCCACAATGCCGCCTGGGTCATCCATTTGCGCAGCGTCTCCCGGCTCACCGCCAAACCCTCCTGGGCCAGGTGTTCAGCGGCCTGCGTGGGACCGAAATCCGCATAACGCTGCCGCAGGCGCGCCACGATCTTCTGCTCGAAGCGCGCCGCCAGCTTGCGGTTCGATGGCCGGCCGCGCAGACCGTGAACCAGGCAGCGATCTCCGCGCTGGCGCAGGCCGAGCAGCATCCGTCGCACCTGGCGGTCGCTTACTTGCAGCCGCTCCGCGGCTGCCAGGTGCGTCAGCTGCTGCTGCTGCTGTACCTGGTGCAACACTTTCAATCGATCCCGTTCTGGTTGGCTCAACGCGATCCGCTCCGTTTCCATGGGGCCCTCGGCCCTCCATGAAAGCGGACATTTCTACTTTGCACAAACCGGACATTCTCATTTTGCGGCGACACTGCTGACGAATTCGTTGTGAGCTGCGAAGGAGGGGTGTAAGATTCGCCCAACGACGCGTTCCGATCGGAAAGCCCGGCTAAAGTCACATCTTGGAGGAAGCATGAACAATTTCAGGCACTTGCTTTCATGGCTGATCGCTCTGGTTCTACTGGGATTCGGAGCGCGAATCGCCTGGTCGCAAGAGAAGCCCAGCGCTTCGAGCGCCCTTCAGGTGCACATGGTAATCACCGACGAGGCGCTGCGCGACGAAAGCGAGGTGCCGATCCTCCGGCCGGAGAATGTGCAAGTACAGCAAGGGAAGACGTCGCTGAAGGTTGACCACCTGATTCCCGCGCGTGGCGACAATGCCGCGCTGCAGCTTTTTATTTTGATCGACGACACCTGCGATACCAGCATCGGCAACAGTCTCAATGACCTCCGCGATTTCATCAACGCGCAGCCCGCGACGACGGTTGTGGGCGTCGCCTACATGTCCAATGCCGGCATCCAGATTGTGCAGAACTTCACAAACGATCATGCTGCGGCGGCGAAGGCGATTCGCCTGCCGAGAGGCAGCGTGTCCGCTATGGATAGTCCATACTTGTCGCTCATCAGCTTGCTCAAGGGATGGCCGGAACAGAAAGTTCGTCGTGAAGTCCTGATGGTGAGCGATGGCATTGACCGCCTGCGCGGCAATGCGGTGGAGCGCACTGCGATCACGCCTGGCTACGGCCGCGGGACTCGCGGTCCAACGCCCACCACGACTATATCCACCGGCATGTCTACCATAAGTCCGGACGCGGATACTGCCAGCACGGCGGCCCAGCGTTACGGCGTAATCGTTCACGGAATCTACGCTACCGGCGTCGGGCGCGCAGGTAGGAACGCGTGGGAAGCGCAGCTGGGTCAGGGTGGCGTGGGCAAGATCGCGGACGAGAGCGGGGGAGAATATTTTTCTCTGGGAACGCAAAACCTGGTCAGTTTCAAACCTTATCTGGATCGGCTGCAGCGCGTGCTCGACAATCAGTATTACCTGGTTTTCGGGGCCGTCCCAAAAAATAAGGCCGGTTTGCAGCGCGTCAAGATTTCTACCGAAACTGCGGGCTTCGAAATTGCAGCGGCTGACAATGTTTGGGTCCCCGCTGCGAATGAAGGCACTGCTACGAAGAAAAATTAGTCGGCGGAATTCCGGGTTGGAACTCGCGAGCGACTCATGCACAACGGGTTCTGAGCAAAGCTACTCGACCGGGTTCCAGGTGTCGTCGGGATCGAATGCGTCTGTGGCCTTGGCGATATTGGCGGTGTCTGCGCCCAAATCCTTTTGCAGGACCAGTCCTGCTTGATCAATGACGAAGGTCATCACGCCAGAATTGCGATACTCGGCGGGATAGGCAAGGATGGCAAAACCTCCGGTCATGTTTCCCTTGACGATGTAGCTTTTGGCTCCGCCTTGCGCATGGCTGCCTTGCTGCGTGAGGATCCGATAAAAATATCCGTGGAACGGCTGCGGCCCTTGTTGCGAACTACCGCCATAGCCGTCGGCGCTTGCATTCGCTGCCAGCGGTCCTAATGGGCTTTCCGCTTGATCGTCTGCAGCCTTCCAGTACAGGCCATTCTGTTTGCCGTCGTCACTCACGAACTTCTGGGCGTATTGATGGACGTTGCTGCCGTCGTGAGTGTTGCTGAAGTAATCCGCTTGGGCGTCTGCCATCGCATTGAGCGCCTCAATGGTCGCCAGCTCGTTGCCGCCGATGCGGCGAGCTAGGATTTCTTGCTTCGCTGAGTTGCTGTCAAAATACCACGCCCCTGATGCGTTCTTCACCAATGGATAAGGAAACGGATAATTCTCGGCACCGATATTCAGAACCCTGCCGTCGTTCTTCAACATTCCCCAGCGATGCATTTCATCGTAGTTGACTGCGAATTTGTCGCGGGCGGCCTTGTCTTGAACTGGATCACCCGAGATGATCAGCTCCGTGGCGTCCGGGCCGAAAATCGCCAACAGAGCATTGCTGTCTCCTGCTTTCGCAGCTTCATACAGGGACCGGGAGGCATCGTCAGGCGAAGCAAATGTTTTCGGTCCGCTCGGTGCCTGAGCCTGCTGCGATTTCTGACATCCCAACGGGAACGTAGTGATCGCGGCAAGCGCAAGAAGCAGGATGCACCACGGATAGGTCTTCGTTTCGGTAAGCCTGGGGCCTGTCATCTCAACTCCTCCATCCTGCCGACTGAGCCGTTCCGGAGCTTTGTTTTCTGTTCTCATTGGAAGTCGCAACGTCGGTGGCTAGCGACGAGATGCGCCTCCCCGATTTCCGCCGCCTAGACTCTGGTTTCCGCGCGCACTTTGTGCACGACCTCCACCCGATCCAGAAAGGGCGTTCGGACGCGCCGCCTGACCGGCGCCAGCGTTTGATGTCTGCGGGCGTTGATAACCGCGAGCTTCGTTTGTACTGGGCCGCGTGCTCGGCGTCGTTGCCGGCCGCTGAGCTGGGGTTCCACTTGGACGATTTCCTGCCGCCGGCCGGGTACTTGGGTTTCCTGCCCCCGGTCTTGTGCCGGTGGAGTCACCTGGACGACTCGGGCGATTGCCTGTATCCGGACGCGCTGGGAGAGTTGTAGCCGGGGGACGAGTGGAACCATTGGGCGGACGGCCGTACCCGGGATAGCCAGAGGAAGGGGGCCGATAGCCAGGATTGCCAGGCCGATAGCCCGGAGGGGGAGGCCGGTAGCCGGGATTGCCAGGGCGGTAGCCGCCACCGTAGTAGCCGCCTCGCCAGTAGCTATTCCCAACGTATACGTTGCGATTATAGATTACCGTGCGACTATGCCAGTTTGTGCCCCAATAGCTGTAGCCCCACCCGCAACAACCGCCATTTATCATCGCCCCGACTGCAATGCCGACGCCGAAAGAGAGCACAGCCGCAGCGGCCACGTCGCTGGAGGTATATCCAGCCGTGACAACCGGAGTGCCATAAATTACTGTCGGGCTGTACGTCGGCACGTACACGATCTGAGGATTCGCCGGTTGAATGATGATCGTTTGAGGGCTCTCTTGGACAACCTTGATCTCTGGACTCGATTTCAGGTTACCCGCCGCGTAGGCCTTTGCGCGCATCCTTTGGATGGCAGTCATCACGTCTTGTTGCTGTGTAGCCGAAGCTTCACCAAGCGCTGATGCCCACGCGAGATTCTTCGCCATATTGTCGAGAACAGATGGGAACTGGGTTAGGGCTTTCACCGCCGGATCCCAAGACCGTTCATCGACCGCATTCATCAGCGACTCGCCGGAAAGCGTAGAGTTATCCTTGAGCCAGAAAGCTGCATCCACAATTTCGTAAGGAAAAGTGGCAGCGCCGAGAACTTGCGCCACCAGAGCGTCCGGATAAAGGGCAATCGGAGCGACCAGTCCGTCGAGTTCCTCAGGAGTAAGAGGTGCATACTCCTCTCCCTGGGGTGCCGCGCTGGACGCGGTCTGCGCGTTGCTCTGTGCGCGTGCGTCAACTGGAACTGCCGTCAAGACCAGAAGGAAACTCATCAACACAGCCACTGCTTTATATATAAGAGTCATAGTGCCCCAGGTTCCAGCGACCGGCTTGAATTACGCGCGCAGCAGCGCCAGACGCTCGCACGAAAGCTCCTACACAGACTGTTACAGGTATAACGATAGCTGGAGAAAAGCACCGTGGAACATTGTCAAAACTAACAGTCGGCTGGCTCGACCGATGGAGCTGACTTTCGCCACCGCCTCCGCGCCATGTTCCAACTCGCCGAATTATATTGGAGGCTACGCGACACGATGACGCTCCAGCCCATCATCCCTGTCAAGATCAACGAGAGTTGGAATCTCGTCACGCGGCCGAGTTTTAGTGTTATGAGTGTGCGGAATCAGATTCGAGCACGGCCAGAATCACGAGTGCGAGTGATTTGGTGGCGTCGTTTTACTATTCGCCTGACAAGACAACCCCGTCTATGTGGGGCTTCGGTCCGGTTCTAGGAATTCCAACCGCTTCGGATGTTTCTGTCGGAACGGGTAAGTGCACTCTCGGACTTGGATTCGCCATTAGAAAGCAGACTGAGCACTGGCAATATAGCGCGCTTGTTAATCATGTCTGGCTATTTGCCGGCGACAAGAATCGCGCCAATGTTCGTTCAACGTGCTTGCAGCCTGGTCTGTACTATACGGATTCCGTACGCTGTTGCACCGGCGGGCGCTCCGAGCATCGCAATTAACTTTACGATGGCAGCGCTGCTCCTTTACTACGCAGCGCATGAGGGAAAGGGGCGAGTAAAACTGGTCGGTCCCGAATTTGACCGTGCGCAGGTCGCGATCGCAATGCAGCTGGACAGCCCGCTGCGCAAAAAGATCAACCGCGCGTTGGTCGCGCTTCGTGAGAACGGCACCTATCAGCAAATCTACGACAAGTGGTTCGGCGGGCCATAGGAAGCGCCGACCTAAAGCGGTTGCTGCGGCAACTCGCCTCTCAAGTCCCGATTAACATTCATAGTTGCGGACGCTTCTACCGCGAGGACGTCTCGTGAGCTGGGCTACTGTTGGACGTACAAAATCATAACGAATTATCTTTAAGCGCGAGGCGAAGATAGACGTAACCAAACAAGCCAGCCGCTAGCGATGCTGCGAGAACCGCGACTTTTGCGGTAGCGACTAAGTTCTCGTCCCCGAAGGAGAGACCACTAATAAAGAGAGCGACGGTAAATCCCACGCCAGCCAGAAGGCCAACGCCGGCTATCCCCTTCCACGTCAAACCGTCAGCCATCCCCGCAATTTTCAATTTCACGCCCAGAAAAGAAAACAGAGTAATCCCGACGGCCTTGCCTAGGAGCAGGCCCACAAATATGCCGAGCGCGATTGAACTCGAATACGCCAGTTTCAATTGGTCCGTGGATAAAGCGACTCCCGCGCTCGCCAAAGCAAATAAGGGAAGAACGAGGAAACAAACCCAGGGATGAAGGGTTCTTTCCAGGCGCTCGGCAAGAGAATCAGTTCCACGGAGAAGTTGATCCAGTCCTGTTAGCGTGGCCTCCGCCGATGATTTGTCGTGACTCAAGATCTGGGCTCGGAAATCTCGCAGGAGCGGCTCCGCACTCTCAGCCAACTCTTCCGGACGGAATTTGGGCGTGATCGGCGCGATGAGGCCCAGAATTACGCCAGCAATCGTGGCATGCACTCCGGAACTCAGAACCGCCGCCCAGAAAAAAAAGCCCACAACCACGTAGAGGGAGATAGGAGCGCGACGCATGGCCAGCGCTATGAGGAGCGCCAACAACCCGCCGGCCACCGTCAGAGCCGGTAGAGAAATCGTCGGAGTATAAAAGAAGGCAATCACCAGGATCGCTCCGACATCGTCCACGATCGCCAGCGCCAGCATGAATACGCGCAGGCTCGAAGGGATGCGCTTGCCGAGCAACGCCAGAACACCCATTGCGAAACCGATGTCCGTGGCCATCGGGATTCCCCATCCGCGCGCGCCCAGCCCTGATGGATTCAAGGCGAAATACAAAAGAGCCGGAAGGAGCATACCGCCAAGCGCTGCGATGATGGGAAGGGCCGCTTGGCGAAAGGACGAAAGCTCGCCTTTTACGATCTCACGCTTGATCTCCAGCCCGACAACCAGAAAAAACAGGACCATCAACCCGTCATCGATCCAGTGATGCAAATCCATCGAGAAAAGAGGGCGACGACCTATACTCAACGGGAGCTTCCACAGGGAAACGTAGGACGCGCTCCAGGGCGAATTCGCCCATAGGAGAGCGACAACAGTGGCGGCAAAGAGCAGGATCGAACCAGAAGTCTCCTGGTGTACGAATCGTTCGAGCATCGATCTCGGCTGCAGCACAAATTGATTTTTCATGAGTTAATTCCCAGTAGGTCTGTGGTCGTCCTGGTTCTGTTCACCTAAATCAACGAGGATCTGCGCGATCAACCGAGTGCAGCCAGTTTGGTGGCTGGCGCCGCAGCCTCGGCCGGTGTCGCCATGAAAGTATTCGTGGAAAGGTATCAGATCGCGCCAATGGGGATCTGTGTTCAAGATGGCGTTTGAGCCAAAGACCGGCCGGCTGCCGTCCTTACTGCGCAGAAAGATGCGCCCTAGCCGCTGCGCAAGTTCCTCGGCGACTCGCTCCAAATTTTTCATCTTTCCGGAACCCCTGGGACACTCCACCTGGAACGCATCGCCGTAGTAAAGGTGACACTGCTGAAGCGCGAACAGGATGAGAAAATTTACTGGCATCCAAATGGGGCCGCGCCAGTTGGAGTTGCCGCCAAAGATATTCGTCATGGATTCGCCTGGCTCATAGTCCAAGCGACTTTCTTGGCCATTTAGGTTGAAAATCACAGGATGATCCTTGTGATAGTGGGAGACTGTCCGCACACCATAGGGGGAGAAAAATTCATTCTCGTCCAGCATATAGGTCAACAAGCGACGCAATTGATCTGGCCGCACCAGGCCCAGGATCAAGTTGTTGTTCGCGCCGGGCACGACCATTGGCCCGACGCTCTCGACCAGGTCCGAGCGCACCCTGTTACGACCGGGCAGTCATACATATGGGGTTGCCTCACTTGGACGTCTACGGTTTCTGAGGCGTGGGAGTCTTTTGCGAGTTCCCTTGGAGTTGGCCTCCGGTCCATTGAGGATCGCTGAGATTCCACCCACCGCCCAATGCTAGGTACAGCTGCACAATAACCGTGCGCTGGTTCAATTGGGTCTGTGCAAGCGCATATTCCGCCGGATAGAGCAATTGTTGCGCATCGAGAACTTCAAAGTAGTTTGCTTTGCCCGCTGTGTAGCGCTGCAGCGAAACCTTAACGGACTGCTGGTAGTCTTCCACTGCTTTCGCTTGCTCGACGCGGGTCTCTTCAAATTTCTGACGCGAGATAAGCGCGTTCGCTACGTCCTGAAAGGCGTTCAGCGCGGCTTGCTGATATTGCAGCCTGGTTTGATCCCAGAAAGCGACCGCTTGCCGCTTCTGAGCTGTCAAGGCGCCACCCTGGTAGATAGGGCCGGCGAGATTGCCCGCAACGCTCCAGATGTTTGCTTGGCCGGAGGACAGAATCGAGAGCGGCGTACTGGCTCGGCCTAAGAACGCCGTCAGGCCAATCTGGGGGAAGAAATTCGCGATGGCCACGCCAACCTGCGCGTTAGCTGCGCGCACCTGCTGCTCAGCTGCCAGCAGATCCGGTCGGCGCTCCAGCAAAGCTGAAGGCAATCCCGCAGGAACCTCGGGCGGCAGCGTCACGTCGAGCAACTGTGCGGAGTGTTGAATTGGTCCGGGGTTAGCGCCGAGCAGGATACTGATCTGGTTCTCCGCCAGCGTTATCTGCCGCTCGAGTTCCGGAATGGATGCCGCAGCATTGTCCCGAGCGCCGGCAGCTCGCGAGGTGTCCAATATTGAAGAGACTCCTCCTTGCAGGCGCTGATCGAACAGTTTATAGGTTTCGCCGTACGCGTCTGTCGACTCGCGCGCGATGTTGAGCTCAAGTTCCAATTCGAGCAATTGGTAATAAGCTTGAGCAACGTCGCTAACCAGCGTAAGCATTACGCCGCGCCGGGCCTCTTCGGTTGAGAGATACTGAGCTCGCGCGGACTCATTCAAGCGCCGGATTCTGCCCCAAACGTCCGCCTCCCACGCCACGCTCGCGACGGCCGCAAATGACCCGCGAGTGATGCCGCCGTTGGGGGAAACAGTGCCCGCAAACTCGTTCCTGCCGTCGCTGCTCGCCACCGAATAATTAACGAAGGGGAGATATTGGGAACGTGCTTGTGCAGCAAACTGACGCGCTTGCTCCACCCGGCTGACGGCGATGCGCAGATCGTAGTTGTTTGTCAGCGAGGTCTGAATGAGTTCCTTTAGTCTTTCATCCTTGAAAACCTCCCACCAAGGCAAATCGGCGATCGAAGCTTGCTGGGTCTGCCCCTCGGTGCTGCGAAAATCGGTAGGGACGTTAATAGTGGGACGCTTGTAGTTGGGGCCAACGGCACAGCCTGAAAAGGCAAGAACGAACGCAAGGATGACCACCAGACTCGAAGAGAATCCACGATGACACCTATTCATCCTCCCCGACCGCCGAGCACGGAAGATGTCAGGCCGCTCGACGGAATCAGTAAACCTTCTAGTCGATGGGATTGGGCGTCTCGTCGTCATTTGGCGGGTTTCAACTCTCAGTTGAAAGCTAGTCTCCTGGCGCCAAGCCCGGAGTGCCCGCGGCGGTTTTTGCTTTCAATTGTTCGCGTTCTGCTCCGCTGATTTTCTCAATTCCGTAGAACAAAGCAGGAATAATGAAGATGGCAATACCACTGGCAGCCACCATCCCGCCGATCACCGCGGTTCCCATGACTTGTCTTGAAATTGCTCCGGCACCCGAGGCCCGCCACAAAGGCACGCAACCTAGAATGAACGCAAAGGAAGTCATCAAAATCGGGCGTAGACGTAGCTTGGCGCCCTCGAGCGCAGCGTCAGCCAGCGGCTTGCCTTTCTCAAACTCAGCCTTAGCGAATTCCACGATCAAAATTGCGTTCTTCGCCGCCAGTCCGATGAGCATGACCAGGCCGATTTGGGCGTACACATTGAATTCCAGACCCAAGCTTTCATAGCGGTGAAGCACCGCTAAACCAAAGATTCGGCGCGAGAACAGCACACAAAACGCGCCGAACACCGCCACGGGTGTGCTCAGCAAGACGCTGAAGGGCAGCGTCCAGCTCTCGTAGAGCGCCGCCAATATGAGGAAAACAAACAGTATCGAGAACCCAAAGATCACAGCCGGCGACACGCCTTGTTGCGCCTTCTGTTCTTGAAACGACATTCCCATGTAGTCGTAGCCCATCCCTGGCGGCATGGTCTCGGCAAAAACCTCTTCCAGTGCCTTCATCGCCTGCTCGGAGCTGTAGCCGGGCTTCGTGTTGCCATTAATTTGCACGCACTGGTAAAGGTTGTAGTGCATGGTGAATTCGGGTCCAAGCCGCCGTCCGATCGTGGTGACGGCCGACAGGGGAACCATCTGGCCGGAGCTGTTGCGGACATAGAATTTCGCAACGTTATCCGCCTGCGTCCTGAAGTCGCCTTCGGCTTGAATGTAAATCTGCCAGACGCGCCCAAAACGGTTGAAGAAGTTTATGAATGCTCCGCCCATGAAAGCCTGCAGAGTTTGGTAAACGTCGCTGAGCGGAACCCCTTGCATTAACACCTTGTCGCGATCCACTTTAACGGAGAGTTGCGGCACAGAAGGCAGCGCCGTTGTGAAGACCAATGCAAACTCCGGCCGTTTGCGTGCTGCCGCCATAAACTTCTGCTGGTTTTCTCTAAGAAAGTCGACGCCTTGTCCGGATCGATCTTCCAGGACGAAGGTCACACCCCCTGACGCGCCCACGCCAGGGATCGCGGGCGGCGGGAACGCCACCGTGGTGCCCTCGGAAATGGAACGCAGCGCAGTGTTGAGGTGAATCTTGATGGCCCAGTATTGTTCGTCGGCAGCTTTGCGTTCTTTCCATTCCTTAAGCGTTACCCAGAAAAAAGCGCTGTAGGTATTTTGCACGCCGCTCAACATGTTGTAGCCGACGACCGTGGTCACATGATCGACGCCCGGGGTTTGCATCAGGATTTCTTCCACTTTTCTCGAAGCGCTGGTGGTGCGTTGCAGAGAGGAGGCATCCGGCAGTTGCAGTGCGACGAAAAGATACCCTTGATCTTCTTCGGGCAGAAAACTCTTCGGCAGCTTCGCGCCGAAAACACCGGCAAGCAGGCTAAAGACCACCAGTAAAACGATCGTAAATCCCATTTTGTGAATTAGAGTTCCGCACCAACTCACATAGCCACTTGTAGCCCGGCCAAACATGCGATTAAACCAGTTAAAGAACTTTTTCAGGGGTCCCTTGGATTCTGTTTTTGGCCGCAGCAGCAGCGCACCCAGGGCCGGACTTAACGTGAGAGCGTTGAACGCCGAGATAATCACCGACACCGCGATGGTCACCGCAAATTGCTGATACAGGCGTCCTGTGATACCGGGAACGAATGCGGTCGGTATGAATACGGCGGATAACACGATAGCAATCCCAATCACCGGACCCGATACTTCTTCCATCGCCTTAAGGGCCGCATCTTTGGGAGAAAGTCCATGTTCGATGTGATGCTCAATCGCCTCGACGACTACGATCGCATCGTCAACGACTAGTCCGATTGCCAACACAAGGCCGAAAAGCGACAGGGTGTTGATCGAGAAACCCAGCATCGGAAAAACCAGGAAAGTGCCGATTAGCGAAACCGGCACAGCTAATAAGGGAATCAGCGTTGCTCGCCAACCTTGCAGGAAAATGTAGACAACCACGATGACGAGAAAGAGCGCTTCCAGCAGCGTCATCAAGATTTCGTGGATACCTTCCGTAACGGGAAGCGTCGTGTCCAGCGCAATCGCATAATCCAAGCCCGACGGAAAGCTCTTCTTCGCCAAGGTCATCAAGTCTTTAGCGCCCTGTGCTGCCTTGATTGCGTTCGAGCCGGGCAGCTGATAAATCGCAATGACCGCGGCCGGCTTGCCGTCCATGTGACCTGTCAGGTTGTAAACCTGCGTGCCAAGCTCGATGCGCGCGACATCCTTCAGACGGACGAACGAACCATCGGAATTGGCACGAACTACGATCTGTCCGAACTCTTCTGCTGAAACCAAACGGCCCTCGGCGATTACCGCGTAGGTGTAGTCCTGTCCCGCGGGGACGGGTTCACCGCCGATTTGCCCTGACGGATTGACATTATTCTGCGCTTTCACCGCGCTCGTGATTTCCGGCACGGTGATCTGCAGTTTAGCCAGTTGGTCCGGGTTGACCCAGAAACGCATGGCGTACTGGCCCGCGCCAAAAATGGTGACGCTGGCGATTCCGTACGATCGAGTCAGCGGACTCAGGAGATTGATGTAGCCGTAGTTAGACAGAAACTTGGAGTCGTATTTCCCATCGGGCGAATAAAGATTGAACAACATCAGCGGCGCCGAAGTGGACTTCTGCACTGTGACACCTTGCGCATTTACTTCGCTGGGCAGCTGGGATGCCGCCTGCGATTGCCGCATCTGAGTCAGGATCAGGTCCGTGTTTGGGTCGGTGTTGATGTCAAAATCCACCGTCGCTTTCATCTGGCCATTGTTGGCGTTTAGCGTGTACATGTATTCCATGTTGTCCACGCCGCTCATCTGCTGTTCGATGGGGGTAGCCACAGACTGATCCACCGTGACGGCGTCCGCACCAGGATAGGTGGCCGTTACCTGGATTTGCGGATCGGCAATGTTGGGGAATTGCGCGGTCGGCAGGCTGAACATTGCAGCCGCGCCCGCAATGACCATGACGATGGAAATCACGATGGCCACAATGGGGCGATTGATGAAAAACTTTGACATCGCGTAGTTCCCCTATTACGGCGCGCTACTTTCTTTGCTGTTCTTCGCAGTTGCCATTCCTGGCTGATAAGGCTTCGGTTTTACCACCATGCCTTCCTGCATTTTCTGCACGCCGTCCGCCACCACTCGTTCGCCAGGTTTCAGACCCTCTGTGACAATCCACATGTCGCCGCTCTTCGGGCCCATTTCAACCGGCCGAATGCTGACCTTGTTGTCGCTCCCGACCACAGCCACCAGAAAGCCGGCCTGCAATTCGCTGACGGCACGTTGCGGAACGAGCAACGCCCCTTGCTGAATTTTTACAGTCGTGCGGATGCTGGCGAAACCTCCGGGACGAAGAAAGCTGTCGGGATTCGGGAACTGAACCTGGACCTGGATCGATCCCGTCTTCACATCCACCTGTCGGTTGAGCGCGTAAAAGATCCCCTTTTGCGGATAGGTTGTCCCATCAGTCAGCCGCAGTCGCCACTCGAGGCTTCGCAGGGCTTGGATATCGTTAAGTCCCATTTTCGCGATCTGCCGCATGGTACTGAGGTACTCCTGCTCACTGACCGTAAAACTTACAAGGATGGGATTGAGAGTGGAAACCGCGGTCAGAGCCCCACTCTGTGGACCGACAAGGTCGCCTACCTGGGCCGTGGCAATACCGGCCACTCCGTCGATCGGTGAGATAATGTTCGTAAAGCTTCGGTTCAGTTGGGCATTTTCCACTGCAGCTTTCGCTGAAGAGATAGCGGCCTTCGCAGCTTCAGCCTGCGCTTTCGCCCCAAGATTCGCTTGTACGGCGTCATCCATTTCCTGCTGGCTGATGGCTCCTTGTTTGGCCAGCGGCGTGTAGCGCGTCACATCCAACTGTGTCTTCCCCAATGTCGCTTCGGCCCGTTGGAGATCCGCTGTGGCCTGCTGAAGATTTCCCTGAGCCGCATCCAGGGCAGCCTGAAAGGGTCTCGGGTCAATCTCGAACAGCGGTGCGCCCTTCCTAACGAACCCACCATTGGTATAGTTCTGTTTGATCAGCAGGCCGGGCACCTGGGCACGAATCTGGGCGTTGACAAATCCGTCTAACGTAGCCACCCAGTCCTTGGTGATCGGCACATCCTTCTGCACTACATCGACCACTTCGACGTCGGGTGGGCCCGCTGGAGGCAGCCCCATCGTTCCACAGCCCGTTAAAGGCATCGTCACCGCTGCGAGAAGCATGACCGCAATTTGCAGATGCTCCCTACGCAACGTAGATGGACGGGAAGGCGCCGACGCTTTCACGCCGCCAAAATCATCATTTTGAAAATGGATGTCTTCCATCGTTGACCTTCGTGAAACCAAGTAAACGCCAGAAGTAAAAGCCGATCCAGTGATTCACGCAAATTCGCGTGCTCGTCTCGGATCGTTGAGCAAGCGAGTACCGACACTTCAACGCACTCACTAAATTTGAGGAACAGTAAAGCCTCAGCCGGAGTCTGGATATTGTCAGAATTGACAGTAGGAAATTACTTGTGTGGAGGGGTCTGCAACACATGGACCAACGCCCGATGACGAGTTCGACGCATCATCTTCTCTTGCATATCAACCCGTCACCTGCCTCCGAGCGATTGTCGGGTTCGTCTGATGGGCCGCCTGCTGCAGCAGCCAATAGCTCACTTTCTCCATTCGCACATAGCCGTTCAGATGGTGGTCGCTCTTGCTTACGACGACCGGGATCCAGGTGAGTCCGTGTTCGAGCATGGTGGAGGCAGCAAGTAAACCTGAATCGTCTGCCGAGACCGTCACGGGTTCCGCAGACACGAACTCCCGTAATTGCACATTCTTAACATCCTCTGGAGCCACCGTCTGCTTGTACGCAATCATCTGGCCGGCGAGCGAAAGATCCGTGCCGTTCGATACGCCCCACAAGCACTCTTGATCATCAAGAACAAATACAAAACTGAGGCCGCTGCCGGTCAGCGATGCAACTGCCTGCTCCAGGGTGCTCTCTGGTTTCAGCGTCGCTTCTGGAATGGGCTCTAAGAACGTGGAAAGCGGCTCCTTGCCTAGTGCGTCCTTCGCCGCAGGAAAATGCAGCCAAATGTTTTCCGCGCGCTGCTGCATGGCTCCGGCGACGATGTTGCGCAACGGCGCCATGAGCCCGGCGTGCTGCGAGAAAGCATCTCGGCTCATCGCCACCAAGCGCACCACCGTCCGCGCCCGAATACTCGCGAGGTACGATTCATTCTGGAGAAGGGCGGCTTCCCCTATGAAATCGCCCGGACCCAGGATGGCAAATGGCTTCTCTGCCTGTGCACCATCCGCGCCCCGAAGGATTTCCACTTCGCCCTGTTCGATCGCGTAGAAGAAATTGGCTGGGTCTCCCTTCCGGTAGATGAAGTCGCCGGGGCGATAGTAAGCTCGGGAAACGTGCTGGCTCTGGTTTGCCGCAAAAGCTCCGAGATCGCGAGGAAATAAGAGGTCCCACGCCCAGTCAGTGCCCACCCGGATGCGGCGCGACCAGCTAGGCAGCTTCAGAAGATACACACTCCGCCAAATGAACCACGCCAGAATGCCTGAGACACGAAACCCGAACATTTCTGCGACAGCCCGGCGCGCTCCGATAGAGCAGAGCTGGCCGAGCGGCTTGAAATAGAATGGGCGAGTTGGCTGACCATGAAGCGCTCGCACGATGTTCTCCGCTGCTTGGCGTCCTTCCCTCTCCGCGAATTGGGCAGTTGGCGGGGACGGCTTATTGTCGAAGGCATTCGTGATATAGGCGCAGTCGCCCAGCTTTCTCATCCTGCAGGCTTTGGGTCTGGCGCTCGCGACCAAGCAATCCGACGCTTCAATTGCGGGAACAATCCGCGAACAATAAGAATTCCCTTCTATGTGTTTTCAATACCTTGCGTTCCAGGTAATGGCACCCTGTCACGGCAGAGGTCGCGGGTTCGAGTCCCGTCGTCCCCGCCATTCCTTCTGAAGGAGTTATCGGACGTGACACCGAAAACTCCAGCCCACAGCCGTTGCCCCCATGCGCCACAGAACCATGCTCAGCGAATCGAGCACGATCAAAGCTAGTTTTCCCGCCACAATATTGCCCGCGCGGAAGAGGTCGCGGGCAACATGAGTCCGCTGACCGTCGTTGTGTACCGCGGCTTCACCCACGCGGGCGACCGCCTGGTTTAGTGTTGGTCAGTTCCTGATGCCGAAGAGGCCGCTAGAAGCTTGTCAATCTTGGTGCGGATATCCGCCGGCTTGAAGATCGGCGGCGAGCAGGTTCGACTGGTGCAGACGAATGCGGCCGGAGTTTTCAGCGCGGGATACTGGACGTCAGGATTGGGGAGGCGCCCGGCTGGCCCTTCACTGGGATCCCACCATTCCAACCGCTTGTAGCTGGAAGGGTAACGCAGAGCCTGCGCGAATAGTTCTTTGGCGACGGGATCGCCGTGCGGGCCGACAACCGTCAAGTGCAATGGCTCGCTCGAGAGTTCGAAATCCGCCAGCAGGGCGCTGGACGCGGGCAGCCGATACACGATCGGGTCGGCAGCGACGTAGCGCATGGCGCGTTGCGCGATCTGTTCATAGGCTGCGTTGCCCGTGAAATGAAACAATAGATTCGCCGCCCGGACCACGGCCACATTTTCGTCGCGTTCCGGATGAGGCGTGTAGGACTTGTCCGTCGGGGATGTGGAACTGTCGTAACCGGCGCCTTGCGGATCCTTGAAATTCGCGTCAATGAATTTCGACGCTGCTTCCGCGCGGGTGAGCCATTGGCGATCGCCGGTAGCCCCATACAGCGAAAGAAACGCGCGCTCCATAGCGATCGTATCGCCCAGGTACGGCCCACTCGCGTCCGCCGCGCCGTGACGAAATCCGCCTCCGGGAAGCGCACGATGCAGCAGCACCCAATGCGCCGCGCGCAAAGCATCCTGCAGCACCGTGTCGTCACCGGTGGCGGCATACAACGCTGCGAGAGCATTGATCGCCCAGCCGTTTTCACGCGCGTAGATGTGCTGATCCACCCGCGGCACGCCCAGGGCGCGCCGGTGCGCATCATCCAGCGCAAAATAGTCCGCGCTGTGATGCCCTTCGACTAAATCGGCGTCTTGGCTGGTGTAGAAGGCGCCTACCGGCGACGTCAAAAAAGTCTTGAGATAGCGGCGGATTTCTTGAGCCGTGTGCAAATACGCGGGATCCTGCCACTGCGCATATGCCAGCGCATAGATCCTGAGGTTCTCCGCCTGCATCTGCATGATTTTTTCGAAGTGCGGCGAAGTCCAGTCGCCATCGGTCGAATACTGATAGACGCCGCCCCAGGCCGGATCCAAAAGATGTTTTTGCTGGTCGAGGGTTTGTCGCGCCATGTGTTCAGCCTGCGCGTCCCCGTTGCGGCGGGCCAGAACCATCGAGTACTCGACCGAATCCCAGTCGAGCAACTTCAGATCGCTGCCCCAGCTTCCGTGTTTGGAGTCGTAGCCGGAAAGATAATTCTTTTCCAGCTGCTTGCGAAGCGGCGCCGGCAAAATCGCGTTGGCGGGAATTCCCAGCTTCGCCGCGGGCTGCACCGAAGGCCCCGGCGAAGGATCATCAATGATCGCCTGCAGCATGGAAACCATTTCGTCCGGCGCGAGATACCCTTGGCGCTTCACGATTTCGTGGCCGTCGGCATCGAACACCACCGTGGCGGGCCAGCCATAATCCTGGTAACGATTGGAAAGATCGGGCCGCGAATCCTGATCCACCTTCACCACGATATAGCGTGACTGAAGAAGTTTGATGACTGCGGCATCGCTGTAGGTATTTGCGTCCATCACATGGCACCAGTGGCACCACACGGCTTCCAGGTCCAACAGCACAAAACGCTTCTGGAGTTTTGCGTCGCTGAATACCTTGTTTGACCACGGCTGCCAGGCAAGCTTGCTGGCCGGCGCCGCGGTCTTTTGCGCTGCAGTCGCGCAGGAAATCAGCAACAGGGTCAAACACACAGCCATGGTTTTCTTCATTGCAGGCACCTGTTTAGAGTACGCGCGGCGAGGCAGTTCAGATTCCTGGAAAGTGCGTCCCGCCCCGTACAACTTGATGTTCCCTGTGTGCAGTTCGGCTCTTGGAACTCGCCGCGAGCTAAACGACGCAGCGGCTGGCGCCGACCAAAAGTAAATTGCCGCGATCTTGAAGAAAGTCGCCGCCTGCCTGGAACACCACCACGGAGTTACCGTGGAGACCTACGACGACCGCCTCTTCCAAGGCTCCGTCAGCGAAGCCGCTGCCGATTCGTTCGTGCTGACCTGTAACGGCCGCTCCACCACGCTTCAGTACGAGGAAGTAAGGAAGATCACATGGCCATCGGAGGTATCGAAACAAGCTAAGATTGCTATCGAAGTGACCGCGGCGTTCAGCAGCCTGTTCGTAGCGCTAGTTTTACTCGGTGGGCTCAAAGGCTAAGCGGCGTCTAAACGCCCGTGCGATGCCGTGCCTACCGAGCGCGGCGCAATGCCGCGTCTAAACCCGCACCCTCGCCCACGGCGAGAGTGCGGCTCCTGACAATTCAAAGGCTTGGCCACCCGCCAGGCAGGCCTTGGTCGTCTACAGCTACCAAGTTTACTCGGAGGAAGGAGCCGACAACGTCATCTAATCAGCCTAATCATTCGTTTCATCATTGGAAGAGGAACTGTTCGACATAAAATTCTCTGCTAGCTTTAGAGCTCCCGAGATGATCAG
>Ga0209773_10000203_pt1 | contig 17926 bp, 14 predicted proteins | sample BogFormECP14_OM1_FD_188244 | JGI IMG/M metagenome (GOLD analysis project Ga0209773, IMG submission 188244) | Bog forest soil microbial communities from Calvert Island, British Columbia, Canada - ECP14_OM1 (SPAdes) (version 2) | ecosystem: Environmental > Aquatic > Freshwater > Wetlands > Bog ... | reverse complement strand
CGCTCGCCCAGCGAGGCGGGCGCGTGGTCTATGTCTCGGGCGAGGAATCGACCGAGCAGGTGCGGCTGCGCGCCGCGCGGCTCGGCCTCGCCGACGCGCCGGTGCAACTGGCGGCGCAGACCCTGATCGAGGATATCGTCGCGACGCTCGGCTCCGGCGACGCGCCCAAATTCGTCATCGTCGATTCGATCCAGACGATGTGGAGCGAGGCGATCGAATCCTCCCCCGGCACAGTCAGCCAGGTGCGCGGCGCCTCGCAGGCGCTGATCCGGTTCGCCAAGCTGAGCGGCGCGGCGATCATCCTGGTCGGCCATGTCACCAAGGACGGGCAGATCGCCGGCCCGCGCGTCGTCGAGCACATGGTCGACGCGGTGATGTCGTTCGAGGGCGAGGGCGCGCACGCCTTCCGGCTGCTCCGCGCCTCGAAGAACCGCTTCGGCGCGACCGACGAGATCGGCGTGTTCGAAATGACCGGCCTCGGGCTCGCCGAGGTCGCCAACCCCTCCGCGCTGTTCCTCGCCGGCCGCGACGGCGCCGCGCCTGGCGCCGCCGTGTTCGCCGGCGTCGAGGGCGCGCGCCCGGTGCTGGTCGAAATCCAGGCGCTGGTCGCGCCCTCGACGCTCGGCACGCCGCGGCGCGCCGTCGTCGGCTGGGAGCCGAGCCGATTGGCGATGGTGCTGGCGGTGCTCGAGACGCACGGCGGTCTGAAGCTCGGCCAGCACGACGTCTATCTCAATGTCGCCGGAGGCCTCCGAATCGCCGAGCCGGCGGCCGATCTGGCGGCGGCGGCGGCGCTGGTTTCCTCGCTGGTCGGCGTCGCCCTGCCGCACGACGCGGTCTATTTCGGCGAGATCGCGCTTTCGGGCGCGGTGCGCTCGGTCGGCCATGTCGGCCTCAGGCTGAAGGAGGCCGCCAAGCTCGGCTTCGCCAGGGCGGTGGGGCCGCCCGCGATCTCGAGGGAAGAAGATGCGCGGCTGACCGCCTCCAGCATCGCCTCGGTCGCGAGCCTTGTCGCGGAAATCGCGGCTTCCGGAGTCGCGGCGAAGGTGACGAAGTGAAATGGCTTCGCTATAAGGCCGATCGTCAGGGAAAGGACGGCTCCTCGAGGCGTCGCTATTTTTCCGCCTGAAGACGAGGCTCATTGAATGCCGTCCTATCTCGATCTTGGCGTTCTCGGCGTCATCTTGATATCCGCATTATTGTCGCTGTTGCGCGGATTCACCCGCGAAGTGCTCGCGATCGGCTCATGGGCGGCTGCCGCGGCGGCGGCCTATTATTTCTATCCGCATGTGCAGCCGTATTTGGACCCCTATATCCACAAGCAGGCGATCGCTCAGGCCGTCGCGGCGGCGATCGTGTTCTTCGCCACCCTGGTCGTCGTTTCGCTGTTTACGGTTCGCGTTTCCGACGCCATTCTGGACAGCAAGATCGGCGCGCTCGATCGATCGCTCGGCTTTGCCTTCGGCGCCGCGCGCGGCTTTCTCCTTGCCGTCGTCGCGTTTTCGATTTTCAACTGGCTAGTCGGCGACAAGCAGCAACCCGATTGGGTGAGGACCGCCAAGACGCGGCCGGCGCTGACCGGAACCGCCAATTGGGTCATCGCCCAGTTGCCGGAGGACGCTGCCGCCACGCTCGAGACCTGGATCAAATCGAAGGGCGTCCCGGCCGCCAACGAGGAGCCGCCCGACGAATCCGTTCCGCCCGGCAGCGGCAATTCCGCACCGGCGGCGACGCCCACGCCCGCTCCCATGCCGCCGCTGCGTAAGTCCGACACGAATTCGGGCGCCGAAAAACAGAAGCTGGACGCACTCATCAACAGGTCGGTGCCGGCGCCCGCCCCGGCGTTGCCGGCGGCCGTTCCGGCCAAGCCGTGACGCCGCCGCCCGTCCCTGAACGGAGCTGCCCCAGCCAATAAGATCCGCGAGGTCGCGATTTCCCCCCTGGCCCAACCTCTCCTAGTCGATCTCGCCGACGACCGCCTGCACGAGGAGTGCGGGGTGTTCGGCATTTTCGGACATCCCGACGCCGCCGCGATCACCGCGCTCGGGCTGCACGCCCTGCAACACCGGGGCCAGGAGGCGGCCGGCATCGTATCTTTCGACGGCGCGCGGTTCCACTCGGAGCGGCGGCTCGGCCTCGTCGGCGATCATTTCTCCAGCGCCGCGACGATCGAGCGGCTGCCCGGCTCGGCCGCCGTCGGCCATGTCCGCTACGCCACCACCGGCGCGACCATCCTGCGGAACGTGCAGCCGCTGTTCGCCGAACTCGACGCGGGCGGCCTGGCGGTCGCGCACAACGGCAACCTGACCAACGGCCTGACGCTGCGGCGCGAACTCATTCGCGAGGGCGCGATCTGCCAGTCGACGTCGGACACGGAGGTCGTGCTGCTGCTGTCCGCGCGATCGCGGCGGCCGCGCATCGTCGAGCGCTTCGTCGAGGCGCTTTCGCGGATCGAGGGCGCCTATGCGCTGGTCGCGCTCACCAACAAGAAGCTGATCGGCGCCCGCGATCCCTTGGGCATTCGCCCGCTCGTGCTGGGCGAGCTCGAAAATTGTCCGATCCTGTGTTCGGAGACATGCGCGCTCGACATCATCGGCGCGCGGTTCGTGCGCGACATCGAAAACGGCGAGGTCATCGTCATCGACGCCGATGGCGTTCAGAGCCTGAAGCCGTTTCCGCCGCGACGCATGCGGCCCGACATCTTCGAATACGTATACTTTTCGCGGCCCGACTCGGTGGTGCACGGGCGCTCGGTCTATGACGCCCGCAAGGCGATGGGGGCCGAGCTCGCGCGGGAGGCGCCCGCCGAGGCCGACGTCGTTGTGCCGGTGCCCGATTCCGGCGTGCCCGCCGCGCTCGGCTACGCCCAGGCGTGCGGTCTGCCATTCGAGCTCGGCATCATCCGCAATCATTACGTCGGCCGGACGTTCATTCAACCCACGCAGTCGATCCGCGAGAGTGGCGTGCGGCTGAAGCACAACGCCAATCGCGCGGTGGTCGAAGGCAAACGGATCGTCCTGATCGACGATTCCATCGTGCGCGGCACGACGAGCGTGAAGATCGTGCGGATGATGCGCGACGCGGGCGCGCGGGAAGTGCACTTTCGAATTTCCTCGCCGCCGATCAAGCATCCCGACTTCTACGGCATCGATACGCCCGAGCGCGACAAGCTGCTCGCGGCCCGCATGGGGCTCGAGGAGATGCGCGCCTACGTGGACGCCGACAGCCTCGCGTTCCTCTCGGTCGACGGCCTCTATCGCGCGATGGGCTACGCCGGCCGCGACAACGCGCGTCCGCAATTCACCGACCATTGCTTCACCGGCGATTACCCGACGCCGCTGACCGACGTGACGGGGGAAACGGCGTCCCGGCAATTGTCCTTGCTCGAGGAAGCCGACTGAGCCTGGCGCGTCGCGTCGACCTTCACACAAACGTCATGCGGCGTCGCGATAGATACCCTCCATTTGACTGGGGAGTAGCGTCGATGACCGCAATTACCGACATTCAAGCGTCGCCGCAGAGTCCGACGCCGTCACGGATAAAGCTCGACGAGCCCATGAGTATCCAGGCCTTGTTGATCTTTCTCGCCGTCATCGCCGGCGCGTTGTTCTTCATGGCCTACTCGATTTATTCCGATATCTCGGCCGCGGGGGGCGGCCCCACCACGATAACGCCCTTCCTGCTGCTCGGCGTCGCGATGCTGATCGCGCTCGGCTTTGAATTCGTCAACGGCTTCCACGACACCGCCAACGCGGTGGCCACCGTCATCTACACTCACGCGCTGAAGCCGCAGATCGCGGTGGTCTGGTCGGGCTGCTTCAACCTGCTCGGCGTCCTGCTGTCGAGCGGCGCGGTCGCATTCGGCATCGTTTCGCTGCTGCCGGTCGAGCTCATCTTGCAGGTCGGCTCCAGCGCCGGCTACGCCATGGTGTTCGCGCTCTTGATCGCCGCGATCATCTGGAACCTCGGCACTTGGTGGCTCGGCCTGCCGGCCTCCAGTTCGCACACGATGGTCGGCTCGATCGTAGGCGTCGGCATCGCCAACGCGCTGCAGCGCGGCCAGGACGGCACGTCGGGCGTCGACTGGAGCCAAGTCACCAAAATCGGCGAAGCCTTGCTGCTTTCGCCGCTGTTCGGCTTCATCTTCGCGGCGCTTTTGCTACTGGTGATGAAATTCTTCGTGCGCGTGCCTGCGCTCTACACCGCGCCGGCCGCGAACACGCCGCCGCCGCTCTGGATCCGCGGCCTGCTGATTTTCACCTGCACGGGCGTTTCGTTCTTCCACGGCTCCAACGACGGCCAGAAGGGCATGGGGCTGATCATGCTGATCCTGATCGGCGTCGCCCCGACCGCCTATGCGCTGAATCGCGCGCTGCCGGAATCGCAGACGGCGGCATTCATCGCCGATTCCGACGCGGCGTCGAAAATCGTCGAGGCGAAGGGCGCCGGCTTCGCGATCCTGGGCGATCCACGCCCAGCGGTCACCGAGTATGTGCACGACCACAAGATCTCGGAAGGCACTTATCCCGCGCTCGCCGACATGATGAAGGAGATCAGCGACGAAGTGGAGCAATACGGTTCGCTCGCCAAGACGCCCTTCGACAAGATTCAGAACGTCCGCAACGACATGTATCTGGCCGACGAGGCGATTCGCGTTCTCGGCAAGGACAAGGACAGCGAATTGACTGCCGCCGATAACGCGACGCTCGGCAAGTACAAGAAAGACCTCGACACGTCGACCAAGTTCGTTCCGATCTGGGTCAAGATCATGGTCGCTATAGCGCTCGGTCTAGGCACCATGGTCGGCTGGAAGCGCATCGTCGTCACCGTCGGCGAGAAGATCGGCAAGACGCACCTGACCTACGGCCAGGGCGCGGCGGCCGAGCTCGTCGCGATGGCGACGATCGGCGCGGCCGACGGCCTCGGCCTGCCCGTATCGACGACGCACGTGCTTTCCTCGGGCGTCGCAGGCACGATGATGGCCAACGGCTCGGGCATGCAATGGTCGACCCTGCGCAATATCGCGCTGGGCTGGGTGCTGACGCTGCCGGCGGCGATCCTGCTTTCGGGAACGCTGTACTTCATCTTCCGGCATTTGTTCTGATACGCGCCAAGCGCCCCACTACGCCGGAGCCCCGGCTCTCCTCTCCCGGGCTGGGGGTGGGGCTCTACAGGGTGGTGGAGGAAACACGAGAGGTTTCCGGAAGCGGAGCGCGCCCCGCCCTTCCCCCTCCCCGTAAGAACGGGGAGGGGATGCCCGCTCGCGGTCGCGTCGCCGAATGATTGCGTCTCGCCATCCGCTCGCCGGATCGGATAAGGTCCGGCGGGACCGGGGCGCGGATCGGCGCACTCGGCGCGTCACGGTGAACGTCATTGGATCATTTTCAGCGCACCGACGAAGGCCGTTTCACCGTCCGTCGGCGTGACCGCCGACACGAAAGCGAGGCGATTCGGCGCAGTTACGCGGAGCCGGCGCGGCGAGGGAGCGCCCGCTCGTGAGTTCGCCGGCGCCCGCGGAACGAGCCTCCGGATTTGGAGCGCTCTCGGGCCCGTCGCGTCCCGACGCGGAAACGGAGCAAAAAACTCGCGACCTGAGGCGTATGCAGCGCGTCGCGACGCTCCTGCTCGTCTTCATGACTCTGATCTTCATCGTCACGTCCCTCACGCCGTGGCCTTGGCTCGGCTATGTAAGGGCTTTCGCCGAGGCGGCGATGGTCGGCGCCTGCGCCGATTGGTTCGCGGTCGTCGCCTTGTTCCGACGCCCGTTCGGCCTGCCGATTCCCCATACCGGGATTGTTCCCCACAACAAGGACCGAATCGGCGCGGCGCTGGGACGCTTCATGTCCGCCAACTTCCTGAGTCCCTCGGTCTTGGCGAGGCGGCTCGAGAAGATCGACGCGGTCGAATTCCTTGTGGACTGGCTCGGCCATCCCGGCAACGCGCGTCGGATCGCCGAACAGGCGAGCCTTTTTCTCTCCACGGCGATCGGCGCGCTGCCGCGCGAGCCGCTGGTCGATTGGCTCACGAAGGCGGCGTTGCGCGGGATCGATGCTGTGCCCGCGGCGCCGCTCGCCTCGCGGCTCCTCGCTGTGCTCTGGGCGCGCGGCGAGACTCAGGCGCTGCTCGACAGCGCGATCGCATACGCCGAGGCTTCTCTCATCCGACACAAGGATTTCATCCGCGCCTCGGTGGCGCAGAAGTCGTCGCGATTCATCCCCAAATGGGTGGACAACATGCTGGCCGACCGGGTGATCAACGGCCTACAATCCTCACTCGCCGAGATGCGCAAGCCCCACCATCCGTGGCGACTGGATATCAGACGCGCGGTCGAAACCTTGATTTTCGATCTCGCCAACGATCCGGAGATGCTGGCGCGCGGTGAGGCGATGAAGCACGAAATGCTCGCCAGTCCTCTATTCGTCGCGCAGGTTCACGAAGTTTGCGACAACCTGCAGACTCAGGCGAACGAGAACCTCTCGGCGCATTCCGCGATGGTTTCCGAAGGCCTCGAATTCGCGCTTCTGGCGGTCGGGCGATGGCTCCGCGAGGACCCAAAAATCCGCGCGCAGCTCAACCGATGGGGACGCCGCACCGCTCTGCGCGCGCTTTCGCCGCGCCGCGCCGAGATCGGCGCCTATATCGCCGGCGTCGTCCAGAACTGGGACGCCACCACGCTCGTCAATCGCTTGGAGCTGCAGGTGGGAAGGGATCTTCAATACATCAGGATCAACGGGACGCTCGTCGGCGGGCTCGTCGGCCTGATCATTTTCATCTTTTCGAAATGGCTGCCCTCGCCCTGAGGCGATGCGGCGCTAAGCGACGCCCCAAAACAACTGAATCAGAACCGCCGCCCGTCATGCAGCCTCCGGATCAAGTCCGCGGACGCGCATTGCGGTCGCGAGCATGATGCGTGTTTTTCGAGCATGCCCGTTTCCGACCGCCGGCTCCTGGGCGACTCGCCGCGCGGATTAACTCACGGTCTCATGACGGCCAGGATTCCCTGGTCGCAGGGAAAAACGCAGGGAATTTTGCGAATCAGCCCCTTTTTGCGAAAATCCTTCTCGAAAACATCAGCGGATTCAGGTGATTGGGATGAATTCCCTACGCAAACAGAGCAGGGAATTTTTTTGTCAGCGCAGGGAATTAATTCGCGGAGCAGGGATTCGCAGGGAATTTCGCGCGAGACCGATCCGCGCACCCCGACGCATCCGATGGTGTAAAATACTTCAACATAGTGGATATGAAAGTACTCAACAATATGGCTGCGTGTGCAGACGAACACGCTTGGCTCCTCCGGGCCGGCCGCGCCTCGGATGCGCACGTCGAGCCCCGGATCATCAAATCTGCAGACGAGCATTGGCCAAACTGAAACGCAGCGCTCAACTCTGGGCGTCGCCTAAGTCGCCGCCGTCACACCACCCGCCCGTTCATACGCCGACCTCACCCGCGCCGTCGGCCGGATCGCGACTCGCTCGGCGAGCAGTTCGCGCGCGAGACCGCTCTGGCCGGAGCGCTCCGCGGCGGCGATGAGGGTCTGGGCCAGAATGTCGCGCTGGGCGTGGCTGCCGCCGATGCGGATAGCCTGATCGCGCAACGGTAGGATCGCCTCGATGGCGGCGGAGTAATCCCGTTCCGCGAACGCGATCGCGCCGTCGATCAGCCGTCGCCCGACCGCGACCGTGATCTCTCTGTTGTCGCCGACGCCGAAGCGCTCGTAATCGTCGAGCGAGCGGCGCAGCCGGACGACGTTGTCGGCGTCGCCCGACCGCGCCGCGGCGAGCGCGAGATGCAGATCGTTGAACGCGAGCACGTGATCGTCGACATGCGCCATCCACCTTTCCGCTACCGGCCCCCAGCGCGCGCCGACATCGACGCCGGCGAGTTCCAGCCGCCACAGCAGCGCCGAAGCGTCGATGCGATCGAGGGTCGCGTCGTCGGCAAGCTTGGGAGCGACGAAACGATCGTAATCGGCGAGCACTTCGTCGAAGCGGCCCTCCTCGATGAGGTAGAGCGCGAGATGCCAGCCGTTGTGGCCGGCCATGAAATGCGCTCCATTCCACGACGGGCGGGAGGCCTTGAGAAAGGCGATACCCTCCGCGTGACGGCAATCGGTCTCGAGGACATGCGCCAGCGCATGCACCGCCCAGGCGTCGGCGGGATTGCGTGCGAACGCCTCGCGGCCGACTTCCTCGGCGCGGCCGAGTTCACCCGTCTCCTCGAGCCCGAAGGCATATTGACCCAGCACGAAACTCGTCAGCGGATTTTTCGTGTCCCAGGCCGGCAGGACGCGGGCGACCGAATCTCGAAGGCTCGAGGACAGGCCGAGCAAGAAATAGGCGTCATGGACGAAGCGCAGAGCCAGCGCATCCGTAGGGCAGTCGACGAGGATTTGCTCCCAAACCGCCGCGGCCTCGAACATGCGGCCCGCCGCCCACGCCTCGACCGCGCTCAGATGCAGCCTCTCGCGGGCTGACGCGCCGCCGATCGCCGCTCGAGCCGCGCCCAGAGCTCCGGTCACCTCGGGATGGTCGCCGCGAAAGCCGCCGATCATATAGAGGCCACCGGTCGCGACGCCGCCGAGCACGAAAGCCGGGTCGCTTCCGACCGCGGCTTTCAACTTGCCGACGGGGTCGCCGGTCAGGCCGTAATAGTCCGCGACGGCGCGATCGAACGCCTCGGCGGAGGCCGGCGCGCCAGTGAGGGAGAGGCCTTGCTGGTCCTTGGCCATCGGGTTTCCAATCGCGCGTCTGGCGGTTCTCGCGAGGCATCGCGCAGCGAATTCTACATGCGCGGCGCACGAGACGGCAACCTGACCGGAGAGAGCGTCAATCGAGAGAGCGTCAATCGAGAGAGCGTCAAACGGCGCGCTCGGCGCGGGTCCAAACACCGTTCGTTCGGCGCTCGGCGCCGAGCGGCTGGGCAATCCCAAGCCGGCCGCTTGGCAGTCCCGAACTCGCTTGGGCTCTATCTCAGCAGTCAGCTCGGGGCTTGCTGAACAAACATGAAGCGCTGTCGATCGAGCCGCTCCAAGGGGTTCGTGTGTTCCGCCCGGGGGTTTGCAACACAATCATCCTGTCCAGCCCGAGTCCGAGAAGCGGAACGTGGTCCGTCGCGGCTGTCTCAGTGAAGCCGCGACAGGTAGTGGGCAAGGGCTTTCATCTCCAGATCGCCGAGCGGGTAAACGACCTCCGCCATCCCGGCGGCGCCCGTCGCGACGCGGGCGCCGGACTTGAAGTCGCGCAATGCCTTGTAGAGGTAGTCCTCGCGCTGGCCCGCGAGGCGGCTGATGTTGTCCACGCCTTCGAAGTGGTCGCCATGGCAATTGGTGCAATGAATCGCCGCCGCAACCTTCTCCCCGAGCGAGGTATCTTCCGGCGCGGCGTCGGGCGGCAACTGCGTTTTGGGCGCCGGCAGCGAGGCGTAGAACGCGCCGAGGTTCCGGACGTCCTCGTTGGTGAGCGACTCCGCGATCGGGCTCATCAGTTCGTTCTTGCGCACCCCCTTGCGGAAGAAGACGAGCTGGAACTGCGTGTACAGGTCGGGTTCGGCGGCAAGGTTGGGCATGTTCTTGTCGATGGCGAGTCCGTCCTCGCCAGCGACGCCGTCGGCGCCATGGCAGCTGGAACAACCGGCTTCCTCCGCCTTCGCTTTTCCCGCAGCAGGATTCCCCTCGGCGGCCATCGTGGCCGCGGGGACGGCGAGACTTACTGCCACAATTATCCAGGCGGGAATTCGCATGACCGAACGATTCTCATTGTGTCGGGGAAAATGAAGCGGCCTCGCCCTGGCGACGTGAATCGCCAGTGCGAGGCCTTGTGCGTGACGCTAGGCGTTATTTGCCGTCGTACCAGATGCGGTAGATCGCGCCGGCCTGGTCATCAGAGACAAGCAACGAGCCGTCCATCGGGCTGACCACCACGTCGGCGGGACGGCCCCAGTACTTGTTGTCCTTGATCCAGCCCCAGGCGAACGGCTCCTGCGAAATATTCTTGCCGTCGACATCCGTCTGGATGCGCACGATCCGGGCGCCCGTGTGGTTGAACTGATTCCACCCGCCGTGTTCCGCCAGGAAGATGTTGTTGCGGTATTCAGCCGGGAAGTTGTTGCCATTGTAGAACTTCATGCCGAGCGGCGCCATGTGCGGCCCGACATTCAGTGCCGGCGGAGCGAACTCGCTGCACTTGTGACCCATGGCGTATTTCGGGTCCGGAATGTCGCCCTGGTGGCAGTACGGGTAGCCGAAGTGTTCGCCGTACCGCACCAGATGGTTCAGCTTGTCCGACGGGATGTTGTCGCCCATCCAGTCGCGAGCGTTCTCGGAGAACCAAAGTTGACCGGTGCGCGGGTCGACGTCGCCGCCGACGCTGTTACGCTGGCCGAGTGCAGCCACTTCCGACAGGCCTTCGTCGGGGTTCACGTGGCGATATTGCGCCGTGCCCGAAGGAATCATGCAAACGTTGCAGGGCGGGCCGACCGGAATATAGAACCAGCCCGGCGACTGCGTGTCTGCAACCATGTATTTCCAGCCGTGTGAAGTGTACGGCGGGAAGTCGCTGTAGACGACCTCGCCCTTCGGATTGTCGAGGTTCTTGGCGATGTCCTTGTAGCGGTAGATCTTGTCGATGTCGGCGACGTAGAGATTGCTGTTGTAGAAGCCGATGCCGGTCGGCTGCCGTAGGCCCTTGATGATGACCTTCGCGTCCCACTTGTCGCCCTTCTTCTGCAAGGCATAGACGTGCTCGGTCCAGCAGCCGACATAAAGCGTCCCGTCGCTGCCGAACACCATCTGGCGAGCACAATCGATGTCGCTGGCCAGCACTTCGATGTGGAAGCCGGGCAGAAGCTTGATGTTGTCCTTCACCAGGCCCACGAGTTCGTCATGTGGCGTCGGCGTCGGCTGGCCGGGATAGGGATGGGTGCCGTGCTGTTGGGCGGTTTCGTCGCCCATGAACCAGTCGGCGGGCGGATGCTCCCAATAGTCCCGGGAGTTGCCGTTGTACTTGATCAGCGCATCCTCGGCGCTAGCGGGGCTTATGGGAGCCGGCCCCCAAAGCGCCAACCCCGCGATGCCGGCGATGCCCATCAACGCCCGCAGTACTCTACTCTTTCGCCTCACTATTCGCATTTTATCCTCCCTAGGTTAAACTTGTTTTTAGCGACGCTATATATCTCTCACGTCTCACGGGTCCGACCCTTCGCATATCGGGAACCCAGCCGATCGTATTTAGCCGCCCTCAGCTCGGCGGCGGCACTAGCGGCACCATCGGATTGATGATGTCGTCGCGGTCGAAGACACGTTGCGTCTCCAGCATCGCCTGGAACGGTCCGCCCGAACGGCTGACGGCCGCCATCACCAAAGCAAAGCTGTTCATCGCCGATCCCGACCAGATGCGATAGACGCGGATGTGAACCTGCCCATTCGGGATGTCGGCCATCTTGTCCTCGACGAGCTTCACGTCCGTGCCGGGCGTCGATGCAGTTTCGACCATCTTCGCGTAGGCCGCCTCCACGCCCGCCGGGTCCGCCTGCTGCGCCCAGGCGACGCAGGACTCCGGATCCAACCGCGTCGCCACCACGAAGCGGCCCGCCGGATCGTGCACCGCCCAGGCTTTGCCGGAGCCGGGCACACCGCCGCCGGCGAATGAGCGCATCGTGCCGTCGATGTTCGGCCGCCCAGCGAACACCGCCAGCGCTTGCGGATTGGAGATCGGCGGCAGATTTTGCTCGTTCGCCCAGTCCTCGATTTTGTCGAGATTGCCGAATTTCTCCAAACAGACATTGGTGAAAAGCTCGGCGAATTTCCCGGCGGCATCGTCAGCGCGCGCGGAGCTGCCCACGAACATGAGCGCCACAGCTGCGCCGACTGCGATCCACTTCATGGATGGGCGTTTCCTCTGTAATTTATGAGCGACCGGAGTCCTTTGCACTTACCGTGGCTTTATCAGCTTTGCAAGCGGATCTTGTCTGATTATATGATATGCGTATCTCCTATCACGTGTCTGATCTGATTTAATGTGCGTATCTTGGCCCCGTTTTGGCGCGAATATGCAATTGCGCCTCATTCAAAAGCATTGCACGATCATCGTGCACGGCGCCGCGCCGCGGGCGCGGCGCCGTCATCATGCGGGAGGTCGCCTATTCGCTGGACGAGGACAACATCAAAGCGATCGCGCATTTCATGTCGCGCCAGGGCGCGGACGCGAAACCGTGACCGTTCGGCCGACGCCCCGCGTCGAGCCACGGGCTCGGTGAGCCGGGGGCGAAATGACTGACAAGGATCCACGGGAACTCCAATTCGAGGAATCGCCCGCGCGGCCCCGGGGCATAGCCTCGGACATCGCTCGCCGGGGCGACATCACGCGCCGCGGACTGATCGGCGCCGGGCTGGGGGTTGCCGCCAGCGCGGTCCCGACGGGCCGAGCCTTCTCGGCAGCGGAAACAGAATCCGACTCAAACCTTCCCCCCGCCGTTCCGCAATGGCAGAAGGAACCGGGCGCCCCGATCCTGACGCCCCCTTACGGCCTGCCGTCGCCGCATGAGGCGACGGTCGTTCGCAGGCCGCGCGCGGGAGCGAAACCGCCGACCGATCTCGCTACGTACAGCCTCACCCCGCTGCAGGACCTGCACGGCGTCATCACCCCGAACGGGCTGCATTACGAACGGCACCATGCCGGCGTGCCCGACATCGATCCGGAACAGCACCGTCTGATCATCCACGGCCTCGTCGACCGGCCGATGATCTTCACGATGGAGGATCTGACCCGCTTTCCCTCGGTGTCGCGCTTCCACTTTCTCGAATGCTCCGGCAATTCATCCCCGAACTGGACGGCCCCGAAGCCGGAGCTCACCGTGCAGGATATCCATGGGCTGCTCAGCTGCGCCGAATGGACGGGCGTGCCGCTCGCGACAGTCCTGGCCGAAGCGGGCGTGCGCCCTGAAGCCAAATGGATGCTGGCGGAAGGCGCTGACAGCGCGGCGATGACGCGCAGCATCCCGATCGAGAAGGCGCTCGACGATGCCCTGCTCGCCTACAGCCAGAACGGCGAGCGGCTGCGGCCCGAGCAGGGCTATCCGTTGCGCCTGTTCCTGCCGGGATGGGAAGGCAACACGAGCGTCAAATGGCTGCGGCGGCTGAAGCTCGGCGCGGCCCCATTCGAGACGCGCGAGGAAACCTCGAAATATACGATGGTGATGCCGGATCACACCATTCGCCAATTCAATTTCGTGATGGAGGCGAAATCCGTCATCACCTTTCCCTCGAGCGGCCATCGGCTCGCGGCGCCCGGCTTCTGCGAAATCTCCGGTCTGGCCTGGTCGGGCGCGGGCAAGGTCGTTCGCGTCGAGGTCTCGACCGACGACGGGCGGAGTTGGCGCGAAGCGGCTTTGCAAGAGCCGATCATGACCAAATGCCTGACGCGGTTCCGGGCGCCCTGGCGTTGGGACGGCGGCGAGGCGGTGCTCGCGAGCCGCGTCACCGATTCATCGGGATATGTCCAGCCGAGCCGGGAAGCCCTGCTGAAGGTGCGCGACGTCCGATCCTATTATCACAACAACGCGATCCAGAGCTGGCGCGTCGCTTCGTCGGGAGCGGTGACCAATGCGGGGTGAGGGTGCGCACACGCGTGTCATGCCCGCAAAAGCGGGCATCCAGACTTGGCCGGGCGTGCGGCGGCCCTGGATTCCCACTTGCGCGGGAATGACATCGGTTCGAATGAGCTGGCTTAGCAGCGTCGTCCTCTGCGCCGCACTCGCGGCCCTTCTCGCCTCCGTCGTCGCCGCTCCGGCCGGCGAGTCCTATGGCATTGGCCGGACGGCGACGCCCGAAGAGATCGCGGGCTGGAACATCGACGTCGCGCCGGACGGCGCGGGCCTGCCGCCCGGTCATGGCGGGGTCGACGAAGGCCGCGCGATCTACGACGAGAAATGCGCGGCCTGTCACGGCGCCCACGGCGAAGGCAAGCCGATGGATCGGCTCGCCGGCGGCTTTGGCACGGTGTTCGACGCCAAGTCGGAAAGAACCGTCGGCAGCTTCTGGCCTTACGCGACGACGCTGTTCGACTTTGTGCGGCGCGCGATGCCGTTCGACGCGCCGCAATCGCTGACGCCGGATCAAGTCTACGCCGTCTGCGCCTACGTACTCTACCTCAACAAGCTCGTTCCGCAGGACGCTGTGCTCGACGCGCAGACGCTGCCGAAGATCGAGATGCCCAACCGGTCCCATTTCGTCAGCGGGTTTACGCCGCGGCCCGGCGGGCCGGCGCCCTGAGACACTCGGAGGAAGGAAGCGATGATCGTCGATCTTAGAACTTATACGATGATTCCTGGCAGGCTGAACGCATGGTTGAAGCTCTACGAGACGGACGGCTACCCGATCCATGTCAGGCACTTGGGCGAGCCGCTCGGCATTTTCACGACCGATGTCGGCGCCCTCAATCAAGTGGTGTTGATGTGGCGCTACGAGAGTCAGAGCGATCGCGAAAAAAGGCGCGCGGCGCTCGAAGTCGATCCCGACTGGGTTTCCTATCGCAAGAAGAGCGCCGAAGCCGGCAACGTCCAGCATCAAGAGAACAAGATCATCAAGTCGACCTCGTTCTCGCCGAAGTGACTTCCTTCCCCCCTCGCGGGGAAGGTGTCGGCGGAGCCGTCATTGCTTCCCAATAACACCTTCCCCCGCGAGGGGGGAAGAGAGCCCATCCCGTCACCCCTTGCGCGCTTGCTCCACCATAGCGCGGAACTTCGCCACGTTGTCCTCGCCAGCATAGGCGGCGATTCGCTTGTAGGCCGGCTCCATCAGGGCGCGGAACGGCGCCAGATCGGGCCGCGTGAGCTGCATGCCCGCGGCTTCGAGTTTCTTGATCTGATCCTCCTCGCCGTCCGCCATCAGTTTGCGCATCAGGTCGCCCGCGGAAGTGCTCTCCTCATGGAAGATCGTCTGCTGCTCGGGAGTCAATTTCTTCCAGGAATTGACCCCGATTGTGTGGATCATATTGTTGTAGATGTGCCGGGTGATCGCCAGGTGCTTCTGAGTCTCGTAAAACTTGCTGAAATAGATCACGGCGATCGGGTTCTCTTCGCCGTCGACGACTTTCTGCGCCAACGCGAGATAGAGTTCCGGGAAGGCGATCGCCTGCACGCTGGCGCCGAGCGCCTCCATCGAGGCCTGGATCTGCAATTCCGGCGGCGTGCGCAGCTTCAGTCCCTTGACGTCGTCGGGCTTGTTGATCGGGCGGACGCTGTTGGTGACGTTTCGGAACCCGTAGTCCCAGTTGCGCAGCATGATGAAGCCCTGCGCCTCGGCGAGCGGCGCGAGCCACGTCATCGCCGGCCCGTCCAGGACCTTGAACACGAGCTCCCGGCTGTCGAAGATGAAAGGCAGCATCACGGCGCCGAAAACCTTGTCGAACTTATCGAGTTGGCCCTGCGTCGGCAGTCCCATGTCGATCGCACCCAGCTTGAGCTGCTGGGCCTGCTCGGGCGGACCGCCGAGCTGGTTGTTGGGAAAGATCATGATCCTGACGGCGCCGTCGGTGCGCTTTTGGACTCGGTCGGCGAATTGCCTGGCGGCGATGTTGGCGGGGTGATCCTCCTGCGCGAAATGCGCGAAGCGCAGCGTCAGCGTCGCCGCCCGCGCGACATAGGGCGCGGCGAGCGTCAATACGGCGGCGCCCACGCCGGCCTTTAGAAACTCTCTCCGATCCATGACATCCTCCCTGATCGATCTTTCGACGTTTTCGTCGCTTCATCCGCGAAAGCCGAAATAATTCGGCAAGAACAAGACAAGCCACGGCACGAAGGCAATAATGAGCAGGCCGACGAGCACCACTGCCAGATACGGGAGCATCGCGCGGGATGCGGCCTCGATATCGCAGCGCATCACGGCGCAGCAGACGTAAAACCCGACGCCCGCCAGCGGCATGAAGCCGCCGACGCCCATCGCGATGATCAGCACGAGCGCGTAGTGAAGTTCGCTGAGGCCGACCTTTCCAGCGATCGGCAGCAGCAGCGGCGCGAGTACGTTGAGCGAGGGCAGCCCTTCGAGCAGGACGCCGACGAAGATCAACAGCGCGATCGAGCCGATCATGAAGACCGGGGCGCTGTTGCCGGTCGAGCCGATCAGATCGACGAGGCGTTGCGGCACATAGGCGACCGTCAACGTCCAGGAGAAGGCGGAGGCGGCGGCGAAGATGAAGAGGAGCAATCCTGTAAGCGACGCCGTGTCGCCGATGGTGCGCACGAATTCGTCGAGCCCCATTTCGCGATAGACGACCATGGCGAGAAACAGTCCATAGACGACCGCAAGGGCCGCCACCTCGGTCGGTGTCGCCAGTCCCGAGAGGATTCCGCCGAGCAGGAATCCCGGCATCGCCATCGGCAGGACGGCGCCTAGACCGGCGCGAACCACGGACCGAAGCGGCGCGCGCGGAAGCTTTGGCGCCCCGGCACGTCGCGCACGGACAAAAATGAGCGCAGCGAGGCAGACCGCGATGACCGCCGCGGGGATGATGCCGCCGATGAACATCGCCCCCACCGACACGTTGGTGATCGATCCGACGATCAACATGGCGACGCTCGGAGGCACGGTCTCCCCCATGATTGCGGCCGAAGCGAGCACAGCGGCGCCCTCTGCGGCGCCGTGACGCTCGCGCAATTCGTCTCGCATGACCGTGCCGACGGCGGCGACGTCCGCGGGCTTCGAGCCCGACAAGCCGGAGATCACATACATGCTGACGATCGTGACCTGCAGCAGGCCGCCGCGCAGATGACCGACGAGCGCGTGGACGAAACGGATCAGGCGCAGGCTGACGCCGCCACGCTCCATGACGAGTCCAGCGAGAATAAAGAAGGGAATCGCCAGCAGAATGTAGTTTCCCGTGCCGTTCACCACGTTCTGCGGCAGCACCATGAGTGAGGCGGCGCCGCTGCTCCAGAGATAGGCGGACGTGGCCAGCAACAGGACGAACCCGACGGGGACGCCCGCGAGAATGGCGACGACGAAAAGGACCAGAGCCGCAATGATCGGCCCATCGTCGCCGAAGACGGGCAGCCACTGGCCGCACGTCGCGGCGGCCGCGCCAGCCGCGAGGGCGAATGCCGCCAAAGTCGGGAGCGCCGCCTTGCCATGCGTCCGCCAGAGGCGATCCGCGGCATACACGGCTATCAGCGCCATCCCCAGAGGAAGCGGGATCGCGATCAACGACGCCGGAAGTTGCAGGATCGGCGTTCGTTCGCTCCAGTTCGAGGCGATGAATTCGGTCGAGACGACCCCGGTCAGTCCCGTTGTGAAGAGAACGATGACGTCGGCGAGCGCAAGGCAGATCCGTTCGCCCCGCGCCGGCAGCCATCCGAGGATCAAACGGACATGCGCGTGCTCGCGCCGTCGATAGGCGACCGCGCCGCCGACGAACGCCATGATCGACAAGGTCAGCCGTGCCGCCTCGTCCGACCACAAAAACGATTGCTGGAAGAAGCTCCGCGCCACGACATTGGCGAGCACGAGCGCGAGTTCGAGGAACAGCGCAGCGACGACGAGCGTCTCGGCAAGCCGGTCCGCAACGCGTAGCGCGAAGCCGTCCTGCCGCGCCGCGGCGACGACGTGCTCCGATCGTGCGCCGCTCGCCACGCGGGTCACCATGACGGACCTTTCAGCGCGGCATGACTTCATTCGCCCTGTCTAGAATGGCGCCAAGAGCGATCGGTGACCGGACTTCCATCGCACTCCTCCCAAATCGACGCCGATCTGATGTCGACAACGCTACACGAAGGCCGATTTGGCTTCCGCGAAATATTCCGGATTGAGCCGACGGATATCGGGAATGTCGGCGACGAGGCCTTCGAGATGCGCGGCCATTGCGAGGACGGCGGCGCCCGCGTCCCCGGCCTCGATCGCAGCCCATATCGCGGCGTGCTCGCCGATGACGCGCGCCAT
>Ga0209773_10000202_pt1 | contig 17954 bp, 29 predicted proteins | sample BogFormECP14_OM1_FD_188244 | JGI IMG/M metagenome (GOLD analysis project Ga0209773, IMG submission 188244) | Bog forest soil microbial communities from Calvert Island, British Columbia, Canada - ECP14_OM1 (SPAdes) (version 2) | ecosystem: Environmental > Aquatic > Freshwater > Wetlands > Bog ... | reverse complement strand
CGAGCACATATTGTTGTGCTGCGAAGGAGCCCATGCCATGCCCGAGTAGGAGGAACGGCGTGTTCGGGTGCTCTTGCTTAGCGATATGGCTTAACTGGACCATATCGTCGACCAGAAGGTCGAAACCTCCGGCGCCGAAATCGCCAAAATTGGCGGTCTGAAGCGCGGTACGGCCGTGCCCCCGAGATGATCATTCCTTTGACGCGGACACTTTCGGGTATCTGTGGTGATATTTTTTTGAGGGCTTCGTTGATCTCGTGTATGATGCATCCATGGGGCCTAAGGGCTTTTGACTCGATAGGTGGAGTGAAATGTATGACCAGCCGGCTCTTGTGGTGGCGTTGCGTTGGTGTTGTTGGTTGTGAACGGGGGGGAATTGTGTTTTTGGTTGGGGTGCGGTCTTTTCGTGGCGGGATGATTGGTACGGGGTTCGCAGATTTCGTTATGGTGGCATGGGGGGTCGGTGCGTGTATCGAGCCTTCTAACCCTATGCCGGGTGTAGGGGGTTGGGGCCTAGCGGATGAGGTTAGTAGTGACTTGAGTTCCCTGTTTTCTTCTGCAAGGATTATGTTCGTGCGCGACATGTTTCTCACTGTCTCGGTTAGGTTTTCATTTTCTTTCGTTATCCCGCTTCTGTTGGTGGAGTCATGTCCGCAAGTGGTGTCGTCGTGCTCACCGTCTTTCATTTCTTCATCGTCGTGGTACATTTTTATCAGATCTTGGATGCTTGATATCATTTCGATGGTGGTTGTGGGAAGGTTATTTATGATCTGGCTGTCCATACATACCGCATCCCATTCTAGCCACTCTTGGATCTGATTTACGTGGAAGGTTACGTCTAGGGCACCGGAAAAAAGTCCGAGCGCATTAATTTACCGTAATTTACTCGTGTAAGTTTAGGAGGTCAGAAAAAGGCGTGTAATTTACGGTAAATTACCACTTTTTTACATTAAAATTGTGCTATGTTAAAACTCAAGTTCAGTCCACTCGCCATCATCTGCTGGTACCTTTGAGGCACTATTTGCCGAGGCAGCAGCTTCCTCGTCATTCCTGGCACCTCTGGGTTGATAATCAGCCTCGGTCACCACACTAAGTAAAAGGTTAGAATCCAAGTTGATATCCCAATCCCATGGATCCTCAATCGGCATCAAAAAATTACCGGAAGCGGGGTTGGATTCCGTGTCACTGTCGCTATCGGTATCATCCGCCTCATCGGAGTCAACATTGTGACGATATTCCTTAATATGAGCAAAGTCAAGCTTCGGTGCTGATTTGGCCTGGCCTTCCTGAAAGTGCAAAGTTAGTAATATCATAGTGCTGGTGAAGAGGTTTTCAAAATACCTTGGTTCCGTAGCGATGCCACTGTCGGATCTGGGTCTGTTCTACGAGTGTTTCAACGCTCTGATTATTTCGGAGTCGGGTATTTAGCCAAGTGAATGTTGAGACTGTTCGCTCCTCAGCCATGGAGTTCGGCACAATAGAGAAAAGCTTGCTTGCAAGATGCTAACAGTTTTGTGAGTTACATTTAAGGATATTGAGCATGATCTTACCGCAATGCATTGCCACTTCGGTTCATCCTTGCGATCATTCCACCAGACTCGTGGCGGCTCCCCTCTGTAAGAATTATAAGGAGCTATGCCCCGGAAGAACCCCCGGAGCTGTGCCAAAAACTCTCGTTTTGTATCAGCCCATGACATTGAGTTCAAACCGGGATAAAATCCAGAATTCTTCTCGGCGTTCATCATCTCCCATAGATATGTCGCCACACGCTGGAATACCTTCTCAGGGATCAATAGCGGCAGTAAAACCGGAGTGGGAATGGTCTTTGTAGGGAGTTTTGAAACGGAGATATCGGTTCGATGTCGAGCAGGAATCCTAATAACAAGCTTTGTCTGTTCCGCAGGTTTGACACGCTCACAGAATATATCGGTGTGAAGATAACCTATACATCCCATAAGGTAAAAATCTTGAATTAATATGATTTACGCACGAGGATCCAATGCCAGACATGCAAGATATGCATCATGAGGGCCGTTATTGATGATCTCACGATATCGACGATTCACAATTGAGATTAAAGTTTGTTGAGTGGTATCGTCAAGACCGAATTCAGGATCATTTAGCATTCGGCGATACCATGCGCATGTGGCTGCCCAGTAGAGGATTACATCAGCCAGCGTCGAATGCGGAGACTCTAGACACAGTATCGAGCGAGCGAGCGGGGCTAAGATGTCCACAAGCTCCGTTATCTCACAGCGAAAACGAGCTAGAAGTTTGCTTCCAGGGCGCAAGGTATTCATAGTGCTTTGCTTCTATGAATAGTCATTGTATTAGTGTCTGTACGTTATCTCGTCTGATGCTAAGTGTCTTCGCCACAAACAGGTACAAGCAACATACCGTCACTGACAGAAATTACAGAACTCACCTTAAATTTAAGTTTACCGTCCTTTATGAGCATCTCAATGATAGAAAGCGAATCGGCGACACTCAGAGCACTCCAATAGATATTGCCAAAGCGTATTTTGGAAACTTTCTGGAGTCCGAAGCGAACACCGTGCTTAAGGCGCTCCTGGGTAAGCAAGTTATTGGCATGTTCTGATTTGCTAAAGTGTGCGATGATATTCTTTATTACTCGGACTCTCTGTGGTGGCTGAGTTAGTACGAAGCTCGTAGGTGGGGGACTAACTTGCATCATGTACGGACTTGAATGCCGGAAGCTTGCAAATATCCTTGGTCGTATTGTGGAACTGATGGCATGCATCTTGTATGTTAATTATAATCGGGAAGCGCTCAGTAATAAGCTTCCTTCCCAGTTTTGTGTTGCCAGTATTGTCTGACACACAACCTGCGATCTTTGATGCCCCGATCTTCCTGATCCACTGGATGTGCATGAAGCATCAGGACATTGTACGCTCCCAAATAACCTTATTGAAGATTGACTTACAGGCTCCAATGCATCGGCATACTCCTTTCTGGTGTGCTCAATCCCCGTCGTACATTCACCGTCAAGAAAGAAGGCTCGACGATCGGCTGTAGTAGCATGGATAGTTGTGAAACTGTCTCGTCCCATGGTGGCACCACCGTCAAATCCAATAGTGACATACTCGACATTGGGGGATTGCAGAACCTTCAACATCTCTTGTCGGATGCGGGCAGCCTCCGATGGAATAAGGCGGTCGGCAAGCGTATCAGATGATGGGGGTCGATATTTGTGGTTGGAGGCAATAAGCCATGCCATCTTCTACTCACTGCTATCCACAATCGTCGGAGGGATTCCCCCCGTACAGACCAGGATGAGAATCGTGGCATCTAAGTTGTTTTGCAGATTGACACGAGTGCCTGAAGGTTTAACAACATTGTCGAGTGTATTCTGGCTTGCAACTGCCACTTCTCGAGCCACTTCGAGCCGGATACGCTTTGTACATCAGGGAACTCGTTTTCGGCTCCGGAGACTCCAGAAGCTCGATAGAGCCTGTGGAGACGCCAAAGCCTCCAAAGATGAAAAACCACCTGGGGTGGTCCTGAAGTAACATCGGAGTCTTTGGAGACTCCCAAAGTTGCGAAAGCCCCAATGAAGCAGCCAAAGCAGTCTGAGCCTTCGTAAATTTCAACAATTGTCTCATTTGCGTTATAAAACGATTAATTAGAGATCAATCTAGCTAAGATTAACGGAAGACAAGTGTGATGTCCATGCAGTACATATGAGAAATGGGGATCAAAACATCATTCACCAGGTTGAAGACCATACAAATGAGAATGAGAATGGGAACTGGATCCCCTGGTAGCCTTGATCGATGGGTGTAGACAGGTTGTACTGTGGGGAATCTTAAGTCACTATGTAGCTAGCTTACAGGAAAATGAAGATGCTTACGCTGCACTGTCACCTAGCTTCTCACTAAGCGTCGTCCATGCTTCTTTGCTGCTTGAAGCCCATGCATCGATTGTTTGATAATGTAGATCATACTTGTCCTTGTACGCCGCACGGGTTAGTTGCATGTTCACCCGGCGGCCAGTCGCATATTCTTCAAGGACATTCTCAACCTGAAACATCTCAACTGCAATCCTCGACAGTGAGCATAAGATAGAGCTCACCACAGTCACAGCAAATGCCAAGAGCGTCTTTGGCATTGGGCGATATTCATTGAGGAACTTTTTGCCCGGATACTCCGACCCTCGCAATCCATGACGAAAGGGGGTCATCAGCACATGTAAGATTGCCGGATGCTCGAACGAGCCCTGTCTTGGTGTCTAAAAAAAGTGGTGAGTGATGTATCTTTATGTGCTTTGAAGCATTTGCACGACCTTAGTATGATCAAGAAAGCGAAAGTTCGCTTTGTCAAGAAGATCGGCAATGAGGTCGCGTGTACCCTCAGTATCCTCTGTTGGCAGCTCATATGCGCTCTCTACAGCCTTCTGAGCCTCATTCTTGAAGCGATTCCGGAATGACGATAGGGTTGTTGTAATCTGTAGCAACGGTGAGAAGGGGTGATGAGACAAATAGCGCAGGTAAAAGAATATTCCCAAAATGTCGATTGAGTGAGGAATTTTCAAGTTGAAAGGAAGAGACATGAAAGATGATGACATGAACCAAAATGGAGCATCACGAATCATAACTCAAACACGCACTGCTTTTATCATTGCGGGCTCAATTGAAAATACAATAGATGGCTTCTCACCAAAGGCTTGTTTAAAGGCTTTGATTGCAAGCTTCTCAGCGACGTTGGGGCTAGGGAAGAGATCATTTAGCATCACTAAATTATGGAAATGGGTCGTGGCCAATGAAATGATTGTAGCGTAGTTAGAGCCACGCTGCTTCCAGAAGTGGAAATAACTTTGTTCGCGAGAGGTAGTGGACTCGAGGGCCAAAGGTTCGGGAGTCGAGATTGGCGAGCTACTGGAGTAGTGGGACCGGGCTACATCCTCAAAGCCATCAACTCGAGAGTCGATGGACATCGTGCGACGGTGTGCTGAGGTAGCACCGTGTGCATGACTTGGACGAGAGATGCCAAGGAATGTAAGTTCGGCCTGGAGTCGACATCAACAAATCATATGGCAGTCCGATGCAAGATGAAAGTACTTCGTGATGTTTGATTGCAGTTTTTTCAGGCTCTTGTGAAGTCATTTCGGCATCGGGGCCATCATAATTTGGCATCAGCGTCGTTTTTGGCAACTGTGAAATGTTGTATAAGAAATGTTTTGATAAAAGTGTGATACTCTCACTTGTGCACTGATGTTAACATTCTTCGAGCGCATACGCAACAGTCGCGCAGATGGAGCAGACTCTAGAACATTGCGATGACGAACTTGTAAATTATGACTCTCCTTGACAACATCTTCATCATTGTTTTCATTTTCACTGTTGAGTCCGTTGTCATCATTGCCATCTCCTTCCGGAGTATCATCAGCATCATCGTTGTTCTCTTCATCATCGCTGCTGCCGCTGTCGTCGCAGTCAGAGTCATTGCCTCATGAGAATTTCAATCAACATTCTGACAACCTCACACATCAAGTCTGTGTTACTCACTCATTTCCTTCAACGTCACATTCTTGACAAGTTTATTTTTCGAATGCGTATTAGTCTTGAGATAAAAATATGTGTCATTTCGGGGATTTACAGATGAAGCAACAGACAAACCGGTAATGACTTGGCCTTTGAGACAATGCCAAGGATATTCTCTGCACCGTTAGCAAGTTCAAGCTCGCGCAGCATTTTCTTGTTGCGTTTGATGTTCTTCTTGCGAGCCGTTTCATACGAGTCGGTAGTCAAAATTGTCTCTGTATCGGAGGTGGAGGATTCATTGGACGAGTTGTGTTCCTTTCTCTGATATGCTGAGAGACGTAATGAATTGTCAGAGTAGAAATTTGAAGCCAGGAGGTGATGTTAAATGAGCCGGCACAAACCCTTTTTACCCTTCTGCATCGCACGAGAGCCTTTCTTAGCGATTTTTTCAGCAACATTCTTCTCCTTCGAGGCCTTTTTTTTATTGCGAGAGGTTGTTTTGAGTGCAGTTTTCTTTTGTGCCTTACCCTTCTCGGTCAACTGACGCTTACGCGGGGGTAGCGTAGTGACAGATTCACTGTCAGAAGCGTTGACAGGGTGTCGTTTGGGTGGCATGGGATTTGATGGGATACACAAGAAGTGTTCAGGGATGGAACTGAAAAGAAAAAAAATCAGAAGAAAACATCCCAAAACAGACACGTCGCTGATGACACTGCACACACTCATTGCGTGTCCCCATTGCTCAAGGAGAGGACTAAAAGGGATGAAGGGCCTCAGCAATCACATCTCTCGTAACCGACCCTGCCGCCAAGCCCGCTTTCGCTTTCTGGCAGCTCAATCAGCGGCTATGCAAACAGATAATCGTTACAGTGACGACACTGTACAGCCAGGCCATGAAAGAGAGTCACAGTTGCCTTCGGCTAGATCTGAGTGGGAAGATATTGATAGCCCTTTCATGGATCTTGATGACGGTATGCATATTCACTACCACATGACTGTAACGCTTCCGACTCTGAGCCAGCTAGAGAGAATGACTCAGAGGCATGTACCGCGGTCAATAAAATAACTCACACCTTCAAAAGTCATCGCCATCCATATGCTGCATTTACATATGGCATTCAGCAGAAAACCCAATGGGAAGAATTGAAAGAGGCAATGGACGACGAGAGACCGTTCCATCCATGGGCTTCGCATGACGAGTTTGAGCTAGTAGAATGGTTGTCCACCTCAAAACTCTCGCAGAAAGCCATCAATCGGTTTCTAAAATTGAATGTCGTCGCAGTCAGCTTCTTCTCACACATTGCAATACTAAGCCGCTGGCTCTAATTGATACCATAGGATCGGATGACGCTTTCGTTCCAAACGGCCAAAGATATGTTTGCCCGGATACAGCAACATATGCCGCATGGCCCCGCTTGGAAGAGTTCAACTGTTACGTTGCCAGATGCACCGAATGAACCCCAGATATTTTTCTATCGCGACATTATAGAATGTGTCAAATTTCTCTTTGGAAATCCCAAATTCCGAGATAGTATGGTTTACGAACCGTATGAGCTGTATGAAGAAGATGGGAAAACGCGCGTGTACCATGAGATGTACACAGGCAAGTGCTGGAATGAGCTTCAAGTAAGTTGCGAGGGCATTGATAAAAGACTTACCGCTGCTCATATGGAAAGAAATTGCATAGTCAAGGCTTCCAGACAGCGCGACGGTCCAATCAATCATATTGGCATCTGATAAAACACACTTGACGAACTTTTCTGGCGATAAAGCGATGCATGCTGTGTATCTTTCACTAGGGAATATATCAAAAGGCGAGCGAAAGGCCATATCAAATGGAGCATGGATCCTGCTTGCTGAAATCCCGTCAAATGGTTTCGGCAAGACAAAGTTTGAGACGAAGGTCAAAACAAAGAAAATGCCAGGCCTACTCAAGCATCAACGCTTCCATAAATGCTTGGCAAAAGTCCTAGAACCTTTACACACCTTTCAGCCATCTGCAGATCGCTCCTGTCTGTACCCCGCGATCGATGCTGAAGGCTATCGGCGTGAATGCTTCCCGGTGCTTATGGCCTGGATTGCCGATCTGGAAGAGCAATGGGATATTCTTGGATTAGCAAAGAACTCGTGCCCAAAATGCCGCGCAAGGCATGGGCAGCTTGATCATGCCTGCCTGTGTGAGACTCGAACTGGACAGCAGATACTCGGTGTGCTGCGTCAGATTGGCGACAAGTTCCCAGATGCTAGTAGCTTCCAATTCATGCGAGAAGCAAAGAAGGAAGGCTTGAGTGGTGTCGAGGAGCTGTGCTGGGAGGGCCTCACGGTTGACATGTGTCGTGCGATTTGTATCGATTCACTTCACACGTATCACAAGATGTTCGGTGACCACGTGATGGCCTGGATCACTCACACTATTGGGGAAGCGGATCTTGATGCACATTTCAGTGCTCAGCCTCATCGAATTGGCGCCCGGAATTTTTCAGCAGGTATATCCCATCTCTCCCAGCTATCTGGGAAAGAGTGGCGCGATATGGAGAGACATCTAGCACCTGTCATTGCCGGTCATTCCAATGCCTCACCTCGTGTACTAAAATCTATCCGAGGACTCTTAGACTTTATCTTCAAGGCACTTTTCCCTATGCATTCTGATCACACGCTCGCTCAGATGATGCAAGATCATGAAGTATTTCGACAGAATCGAACTATCTTCATTAGTAATGGCTCTCGCGACATTGATCACATGAAGATTCCAAAACTCCATTATCTTCCTCATACAAAGTCTAATGTCGAAGACCTGGGCACAACTGACAACTTCTCGACTGAGCCTTGTGAGAGCCTTCATGTCACACACTGCAAAAATGCGTATAAAGCCACAAATCGCAAAGCTTATCGAACCCAGATCATCCGTTATCTCGTCCGACAGGAATCTCTTCTTCTCTATTCTAACTTCCTACGCTACTGCCTAGATGCAACATCGGACGCTCGGCCCCATCCCCCACATGCCCTCGATCTTGACCATGAGGAGGCTGATAGCTGGGATGATGTACACTTGGACGTCGACACCTCCCTGCGACCGTCTGAATCAATATCCGAGCATATCGCGCATGCAGTGAGACCGCATCGAGCCGCTGTTCTAATCGACAACATCATTGATCAGCTCTCCCCGATCAACATTGTGTCCCCATTAGTCCGATACTTCCAGTACAATGATAATGGTTGCGGGCGACGAACAAATCGATCATATTTTGCCTGGCGCGATCTCCCTGTCAGACTCGAGGTACTTGAGGTCTGGCATTCATTTCAATTGAGCCATGTTCTCCCCAATGAATTTTATCCGCCCTGGTCCACTACCGATCCCCAACTTGCAGGACATCTTCCACCGTTCTTTGTAATGCCGCAGCAACGAAATCGAATTTTGCGGCTGGTGGCTTCTTCCATCTCACTCCCTGACTCGTCGTCGGAACCATCGGAGCCCTCTGGAAGGTAACACCGCTGGGTAAGCTTCTTCAGGAGCGGGATACACGGTCGGCCGTGCTTTGACCCAGAGTCATCAAGGTCAACTAGTTTATCGACAGGAATTGATGATGTTCTCTGTTCAATCGGCATATGTTTTGTCAAGTTGCGCAAAATTCATATAACGGTAAGTTCTACACACCAGTCGTTGTTCCTTTTTCCGCTTTTTCCCAATTGTATCTGCGGACTTGATTGTGTATTTCTTCGATGTCTTTGGAATAGGGTTGGCCTTGGATACAGATGACTTGGGGGGGACGGTTTCCATTTGTTGTAAGTCATCACTTCCCATTACCTGCTTTCCTGCTGAGCGGGATATCGAGCAACCAATATTATTTAACTCACTGCTTTCGGAGGATGTGAGTGTGTTTCCTCTGCCATCACAATCATGCGATCTATCCATATATCAAGGAGTCCAATATTCCCCTGGCAGTCAGGGTGAACCGAATACTCTTGTAATACATCCGCAATTGCTTCAACCTCTTTGCCACGAGCCAAAAATGTCGTTGCTTTGTCTTTGTCAGCATTCCAGCCAAACACTTTCTTGAAAACTTTGGTGACTGCTCCTGGAAGGTCATCCGTCTTCTCATACCAGTCTTGGTCGGGCTGGAAACCTATGAATATGGAATAGTTGTCTCGAGTCTTTTCCGAGCCATCTGCGAGGGTACAGGATTGTGCTGGAAGTGATGATGGCAGTGTCTGGAGAAGGCTTCGGAGATGGGTGATTTTTTTTAGAACATCGGTCCCTGGAGAGTCTGGAGCTTGCTTGTCGTTGCCGTTGGTCATGGTTAAATTTTTTAGGTGATTTTGAAATTTGAAATTTAAAGTTTGAGCGTTTCAATTATCCGGATATGGCAATGGGCCTGACCCTTTTCTTACTCAAATTATTTTCTTACACGGGCATATTTTGGCCTTGCCTTTCTTACCGGTAATTTACTGTAATTTACCGTAATATACATATGTAAAAAAGGTGATGTAAATTACAGTTTGTTTTCTCCGGTGCCCTAGTTACGTCGGCCAGTCCTGCGGCCGCCTGTATTTGTTTTTGGTTGTCGTCTAGTGGTGCGTTATTTCTCGGTATTACGTCTGTATTATGTCGGTCGTGAATATTAACTTTGTCTGGTAGCTTAGCTTAGGTCTCTGGGGATGCGCCATTGCGCACGAAGTGGGGATATAGAGGAAGGGCAGGGGTTGTGGACCTGCTCTGCCGCAGATTCGAATTTTTTAACAACTTTTGCACCAAGCTTTGTTGGTGGTTGTTGTCAATCAGGAGGGATACATCAGGATTACAGCCTCAGCTGTTGTGGTATTCGACGGACCCAAACGTCCACCATGGAAGCGCGGGATTCAAATATCCAAGAAGCCTCATTGGTGAATCCATGGCCCATGGTTTGAAGACCATGATTCATGCGTTTGGTAATTGATATTCGACTTGCTCCTACGGCTCTTGGCCCAGCAAAATCCCTGCGTGGCGGGCTCCTGGCGAGGCCGAGGCCCAGCTCGCATACCTGAACCGAGTAGGTGCTATCGACTCAATTCCGCAGCCTTTCTGACGTTTCGTCTCATAGCCCTCCTCTATTTGTTGCTGCACGCCCCTGCCCCCAGTCGAGCATGCCTAAGGTACTGACGCGTAGCTCTGAAAGGACTCGAAAACCTTCGTCGAAGGCAGCTGAGTCGGCCGCCACTACCCCCCCCCCTGCAAAGTCCACAAAGGTTATCACTTCCACAGCGAGCTCCAAATTCAGGGTATCTAACTTAACTCTTCTTTAAAGATGGCAAAGATGAAGAAGCCTGCCATCCACAAGAAATTGGTCAGTCGAAAAAATGGACGTCAATACGGCGAGGATGTCAGGAATGACTGCGGCGACAACGACTTCGATGACTGCGGCGACAACAACTTCGATGACGATGACGACCACCACCACTTCCATCTCAGCGGCATCCCATGACAAAGCACTTCCCCCTCGTCTCTTCAATGTGCGTGGTACTGATCTACTGGGAAGTTACAAAGTGATGATCCGGGCTCCAATACGGTGTATTCTTCGTCTTACTCCGCTCATACAATGTCGGAAAGGTAGCTGGCTGCAGTGAAAATAGCACGTCAACGCAGTCTCAAGATTCATGAACGAAGCCAGTAGGCGGTTGACTCCGACAATCCAATCAATACTCTCACTAATAGAGCATCGAGCCCGTACATCATTCGCGTTGTTCTTGCTGATAGATCACAAAGTAACGCGGACAAAGTTATTGCTATTATCAATACTTTCAGTCAACTAGCAAAACTACGTGCAGCCCTGCAATCATAGAGTGTTCGTTGGGAGCTCCATGCACTCGCCAGTGAGAGCGTGTCTAGGATCAAGAGTGCTGAGAAAACAGCCTATATATATTGTGGGGTCACTTTTTGCGGCACATTACATTTATTTTTTGTTCTCAAACCCTATGAGTTTGTTTTATCTTTAGAAAGGCGCCTGGGCTTTTGCCAATGAAGTGACACGTACTTTGGATGCTATCGTTGAGCGCACAAATCAACTCGCAAGCCATCTAGTCCGCCTCTTCTTCATCGGCATTCTCGGTATGACAACACAGACCTTGGATTCCATGCTCCTCTTCCCGAGTTGTGTGTTTTCCATTCCTAGGCTACTCTCACTCTCAGTGATGTAGTCCTCATCATCAGCGTGGCCCTCCAAGCGACTTTGCGGCGTCAAAGGAGGCATTGTCAAAGGGTCCAGCCGTCGTACTGAGGAGAGGCGTGGAACATCCACTGTCTCCGAGCCCCATCGACAGAGCACGTACAGCTGGGTGTATATCACAGCATACGTGCCGTCAGTGCGGTCCTCCAAGCGAGTGGAGCAGAACGCCTCGAACAATTTCTGGCGAGATATATTCCACAGGGTCAGGAACCTTCGGACAGTGGGGTGAAATAATTCACTTTGTTCCTCCAGAACGCCCCCCAGCCACAGATTTCGTCTGCCGGTGGACGCGTCCCCGGCGTTCTGGAAGACATCATTTGCAAGCGTCTGAGACGAGGGGTGTGGGACACGGCTGAGTAATATCCACAAGTACACCCAGCAAAGCGATTCGGCATCGTGCAGATAGTTATATGTAACCTGGTGTACGGATGCAAGTGTGGATTGGGATTCATGATATTCAAACGCCTCTGAGTCAAAATTGTTGGCATTATAAGTCTTCACGGCTGGAAACTCATGATACAATGAGAAACCGTCCATGATCTCCAACGCCATAAAAAATGGCGTGCCCTGTGGAAATTTATGGCTTAGCGACACTTTCAGATAGATATTATAACTTACTGTTTTGGGATCAGAGCTAGCAGACCCAACGCCCATTTTTCTGGCATACTCAAGGTCACTCAATATGCCTCTGCCATCGTTTCCATCTTCTTTAAACCACAGAATATTACCAGCGCTGATGTCGCGATGGACCCAACCCGCCAGCCACATGACGGTGAGAGCTGCAAAAAAAGAAGGTTCAAGGGCCTATTGGTGACTAGAATGACATTGAGAAATGACCTTTGACAGCGTGTTTCAAAGCATTCATGGTATCAGAAAAGCTTGTCAAATCCTCCACTGCCTTGCACAACTCTTGAAAAACGACGAAATAACGATGCTTTGGAGCAAACGTGCGCGGAGCTGCCGGTGCTGCACTTGTAGAAGAGGTTTGCTCATGGAGGACGGATGTGGAGTAGGCTCTTGAATGATCTGCACCTTGAGAGCGCGGAGCTACCGGTTCATCAATAGGTTCATCAAAGAGAGTCGGATCCGGCCTCGCAGATACGGGCCTCTCCTTGCACGGTACGCCAATGCCGTCAAACAGAATTGTTAAGAAGTGCTTCTTCCACTTTTCGTCCCCAAGAAGGTCTTGAATGAGTTCTGAATAAACACTCCCAGACTCTCTCAGCTGAGGAATGCATCCTCCAGGCAACGTTCGTTTTATATATGCGCCGATGTCTGTAAACAAGTTGGTTTGCAATTCACGCTCCGTTTGCGCATCCTGCCCAAGCCAGATATCTTTGAGCACGACCTCTTTCGCACAATTCACAGGCGAGTGGTCATCAAGAGACTTGATTTGGATGGCCTTCCAGACCCGCGTTGATCGGCCTGAGATACAGAGCGAACGATACTCTGAAAGGCACCGTAAGGTTTTGAAATAAGCCATCCCCTCCTCACCATCGTTAATCGTATAAATGAAGTATTGGGGGCCTGGTGGAGTTGGTGTATACTCTTTAACGTTAGGGTCGAACCCTAATTCGACGGGGGTGGCATAAATAAAGGAGAGCAGTACGGTGACGAAAATTTTAGGGTTCTTTAGGAATGCCCACTCAGCGCCATCCACTAGAATAAGAATGCAGAAGAGATTTACCTGCATCCAATCGAAGCTTTCAGACATGGCAGAATGGGACCGTGAGAAATACCAAAGGGTGAACACGTTTGCCTCTATTGTAATCTTGAAGCAAGCGCAAATTAGCAAACGGCGCGCATAAACAAGGCTGATTATCATTACTCCATAGATAAACATTCTCTCTGGATTCTCGTTCATCGCATAGTTTGCAGCACCGACGACCTTCAGACGATTCTGCCCAATATCAGTTAGCCAAAATGATGCCATAAATAAGAGAGACTCGCATCATGCGTGCGCTTCGGATCGCTCTTAGTCTTGTATTCATGCACGCTTGCGGTACGTCGTAGCTCGAGGGGAGCCGTTGTGCCATTTGGAAACCCGTCACTTGGGTAGAAGCAACCATCCGTCATGTGATTACCGGAGGATATAGTTGACAATGGGACTCGGTTGGGCCTGTGCACTAGTGTATATGACGCGTGGCGGTCCATGTTCTCCATGTGTTGGAGCTTCCATGCAATATCTTGGAGTGACTTAAACCCAGCATTCTCATTTGGACCAGCAGAAGGATCTACCCGTTTTGCCCACTCATTTCCATCGAGATCGGCATTTTCCAGTACTGAAATACCCTCCTGAACAATTGCATCTGAAGGGGCCCAAGGGGAATAGTGCTGCCAGAACTCATTCCAAGGGCAGACAACCATCTCGCTTCGCATGTTATCAGCAACTTGTGGCCGGACTTGGGTTTGATTTGTATTGGTGTGTGAGGAGCGTGGGACTCGTGGAGTGTCTTTAACTCTTCTGGAGGTAAGGTCAGTATTGGGTTGTGGTCATTATGTGAAGATGGAGTTTTACGAGATGGGCGCTGGAGTAGCTGGAGGCGTAGTGGGGATGATATTGGACATCGCAGCACAGCCCAGGGTTCAATTCGTGGGTGGGTGGCGGGGGTGCAACGGCGTGGCGGGGCGAATAGAGCTACAGGGAGAACAAAGTACAAGGCTCAAACCAGGTTGATCGGCATAACCCGCAAAATCATGTGACCGAGCGCGAAAAAGTGATGCGTTTCTTGATTCTCGCATCACAACGCATCCTGGACGTCTTGCTGGGATGTATACAAGGATTTCAGCACTATATAAGACACATTTGTATAAAGATCCAGAATAAATGGCGTCTGAAGGACGAATTCTCATTATAATTGATGCATCTCCAGATGCACTGTCAGCTCTTGTAATAACCACATTACTTCCCTAGAATTTACACGATACCCATAAAGGGCATACGTGGTATATTTTCCTTATCTTTTCATTCTCATACTAGGCGAATAGAGGTTAATTCAACGTATATAACCGGCGTGAATGGATTGAGAAACCAAGAACCAAGTTTATTACCAGCGGATATGGTAAAAAAAGATGCATCTAGAATGACGAACTATCATTATAATTGTTGCATCTACTATAACTTCTAAAGACACACGTACGTCTTCAGACGCATCTCCAAGAAACATCCGCATGGTGCAGATGCATCGCTACCTATTTACATGAGTGGGTTACTACGCTCCTTCGCCCTCCCCACCATATCAGTTGTTACCGCCATCTCTGGGCCACTGGCCACTTCCTGCCGGACAGTCCTCTGTTGAAATAGTGCAGTCGGATAGACGTAGCGAAGATGCGTATCACAAGCCTAAGTATTCTGGTCCGACACTAGAGTACTTATATACATGAGGGATAATGTGGTTTAAACCACAGAGAAGATAAAATGAAAAGACAATGTGAGCGCGTTATACAATATATAACGCAATGCGATGCAAATGTCCAATATAAGGCAGTACTCGCATTGGTGTATATTCATTCAACATCCTCTTCCTTCCTTTCGCCCTCCTCTGTTTCTCTTTTCCTTTGCTACACTTCCCCTTCGGGCTGACGGCCACTGACGACCACGCTTTGTTCCCTCTGTTACGCTGAGGTTTATGTCGCGTTATAATGTAGCCATTCTAAAGCACTATGAGGCGTCAACAAAATTTCTCTCCATCTCTCTTTCCCGGTGATCTGTCAGTCTCACATGAACTAAAGAAGATCACATTTAATTTTAGAATGGTTCACGCATCAAAACGCGTCTAGGACTTACTGAGCTTATTCGCGTCCGCGTACGGACACCGTGACGCAACCGCCGCCCTACTAAACGCGGCCTCAAAATGTGCGGCTGGGTGCCCTATTGGGCTCCAACGTTCGGACAAGTGGAACTGCCTAGTGGCACTCGATTGTCAGGTCTTTTAGCTCGACCCGATCGCTCTAGCAAGTCGGCGCTAGAGAACGCCCTATCCCCTCTCTTAGACTCCGGCCTCCTACAGGGGCTAGTGTCTTTAAGGGAGCACTAGCTCCTAACCGAAACGATAGGGGAACAAGAGAGGGAGAGACAGATAGGCCTCGTCTAAAGCGCCCGTTCAGTTACGCTGAAGAATAGGGGGCGGAACGTTCTCAGACGAAGTCGCGCCGGCCTATGAACAGCCACTAGGCTAGCTCACTCAGCCGTAAGTTGGGGCTCACTGGAGCACCCAGCCAGGCGTTTAAGACACGCGTTGGTAAGGAGGTGCATGGGCGTCTGTATCGTGGACGCGCGTGCGAGACTATTAGACTGCCAACCCCGACGTGGGTGCGATATTCTCTTGCCTTTTAGACAGACGCAACAGAGGAGAGACGAGAACGATGGATTAGGTTGTCGTCAAAATACCCTGCATACGCGCGACTGTTCGTGCTGGTAAGCAAAGAGCGACAATGAGAGATGAAGAGTATAGAAGACAGAGTGATTAAAGGAGGTGAAGAGATGCAAGGAAGAGAAGAGGTAACTAAAGAAAGGAACCGGAGTAATCTCCGTTACCCCAGCAGCCAGGTGAGAAACACTGATTCCTAGTTCAAGCGCAGAGGCTTGGGCGGGATGGCGCTCTTGAGACCCCATTGATCCTTCCAATAAAACGGTTGGAATTGCCGAGGCCTTGGCATTGATTGGTAACCAAAGAGCCTCCTATCAACAAATGGCACGAAGACCATCCTCCCACTGCCACCCCATCCCAGTGCTTGATGCATGAGGCCGGCTCCTCTGCCGAACGTGAAGTCGGTGGCATAAACCATGAATTCGGTTTCAAATGCACGCCACTTCATTTTGCACCCGACGTATCTTCCAAACGCCACCATTGGGTCCCAACCACTGTGTAGGGATTTGGAATCTGTGTGGCTGCTGCCATCTTGATTGCAATGAAGGGCGAGGTTGATCAGGTAACAAGGGTTGTCCATGAGAAATCGTTTGCCATCCTTTTTGCCTCGGAGGCTGGTGTTCAAGGCCCTCAGAGCCTTGACGAACTCTGGATCCAGGCGTTCCAACACCATATTAATAATGCGAAGAACGATTTGGATTGGTTCGCTGTTGAAGAAATCTTTCCACAACTCAACGTTGTGGCGAGTGTCGGCCGTGATCATGGGCCATTCTGACTGCCAATAAATGGTTCACGGTTGTTTTAAAGCTGGAACGCGAGGAACCAATTACTTACGTCGTGACCGGCGGAGTTCCACATGCCATAATGGGCTTGGCAGTCGGCGAACTCGCTTTTAGTCGGGGGAGTCTCTTTCGACAGATCCTTGTACCCATCACGATAATGCCCTCCCATTTGCTTGAAATTCTGGCTAAACCAGATTCCTTTCTGAATAATGGCCTCCTGGGAGTAATCAATCAGCAGGGGAAGCTGAGTGGAGGAGCCGTTACTGACGTGGAGCTCAGGAGAAATCAACCCTCGCAAAACGAAGACCATAGGGACCCCCCAGTTATCAGTGATGAAAAACCCTTTGGGTTCGTCCAGCAACCGTATCTCCTTGGGGAGGGAATCTGGATGGAACGCGATGAGAGGAGGGGGTTTCTTGGCGGAGAAAGATCGGGTGTGGGCCTTGTCGCGTTTCGTAGCCCAGACCCGATAGCTTCTCTTCTCGTCCGTTACCCGGTCTATGTGAAGCGGATGAGCGTGACATCCTCAGAAAGCAGGGACCAACTGACATCGAGTGAGCATTGCATTCACGATGCCCCGGTCAACCACAGGCGCCATGGCGAATACGGTCTCTAGTAATACGGCGTCGTGGATTTCAGCCTTGAGGTCCTCCTCGAATTTCGTTCTAACCTCCCTGTGCCGTTGGTTGGGTTATCAGAAAGAAAAACCTCAACGACCAGAACTCACGGTTCAATTAAAACTTTGGACTCCAGCCACGCCACTGGATCCGACACTGGCTTCAAGAAGGGTTTCGACTTCGATGGCTTCTTATAAGGTGAAATGGGTGATACCCCTTACTTATGTTCCTCGGTCCTAGTATTCGTTGGAATAACGGTAATAGTTAGGTCATGTGAGGTAGTAGTAAAAGTATGAGGTCAAGAGCCTCGGTGTATACATGTATAAATAGGGTGTGTGCACTACACCCTTACATACTCCCCCTACATGTATGAGGGTAAAAAAAATTTGAAAAGGAGATTTTGTCCTTGGCAATGAATGTGGACATCCGCCAAGTGGCAGGGAGATATCGGAGGATTTTTTTATAAAAGGAAAAAAATGAATGAG
>Ga0209773_10000199_pt1 | contig 18270 bp, 10 predicted proteins | sample BogFormECP14_OM1_FD_188244 | JGI IMG/M metagenome (GOLD analysis project Ga0209773, IMG submission 188244) | Bog forest soil microbial communities from Calvert Island, British Columbia, Canada - ECP14_OM1 (SPAdes) (version 2) | ecosystem: Environmental > Aquatic > Freshwater > Wetlands > Bog ... | reverse complement strand
TCCGCGGTTTCGGACACCGCACGTGTCGATTGTGGTTTTTGCGGTGATGATCCTCGCGTTCTCGATTGGCGGAAACTTCCGTTGGAACGCTTCGCTCTCCGCGATTTCGCGGCTTTTCATGTACGGGGCCGTTGTGGCCGCGCTGCCTGCGCTGCGATGGAAGCACATACAAGGGCGCACGTTTCGTTTGCCAGGAGGATTGTTCTTTGCGGCGCTGGGACTGGCGTTCACCGCAGTGCTGGTGGTGCAGATGCATCGGGCCGAATTCATCGTGATGTCCATCACGATCGCGATTGCGGGCTTGAACTGGGTTTGGGCGAGGGGCCGCGCGCTTGGAATCGAGCGGGAATCGTGACATCATCCACAGTTCCGCACGGGGAAAACGCGACCCGCCGTAGTTCAATGGGAGGAAACAGAATGAAACGAGCTATTTTGCGCAGCAGTTTGTTCGTCGCTGCGGTGTTGGCGGGCCAGTTGGCGCTGCGTGCTCAGGAGGCGGCGAGGCACGCCATTACATTCGACGACTTGATCCGCATGCACCGCGTGGGGGAAGCGCAAATATCGCCCGACGGGAAATGGGTGGCGTATACAGTTTCGACGCCGGATATGGATGCGAATCGCGGCACGAGCAACATCTGGATCGTGCCGACGAGCGGCGGAGCGGCGCTGCAATTGACGCAGAGCGGGCATGATACGTCGCCAGTTTGGTCGCCGGGCGGGAAGACGATTGCATTTTTGTCGTCACGGAGCGGGGATTCGCAGGTGTATTTGCTGTCGATGGATGGTGGAGAGGCGAAACCGTTGACCCAACTTTCGACGGGCGCGGACATCGTGAAGTGGTCGCCGGATGGGAAGACGATTTTATTCACCTCGGGCGTATATCCGGATTGCAAAGACGATGCCTGCAACAGCGCGCGGGACGCGGAGAAAGAAAAAGACAAGGTGAAGGCGCACGTCGCGGAGCATCTTCTTTACCGTCACTGGACGCATTGGAACGACGGCAAGCGGAGCCATCTTTTTGTTGTGGCTGCGGACGGCAGCGGAGCGCCGCGCGATCTGACGGTTGGCGCAAACTATGACGTGCCGCCGGATGAGCGCGGCGGTCCCGCAGATCTGAATTTTTCTCCGGACTCCAAGGAGATTTGTTTTACGGCGGTGACCGATACTGTGGAAGCCATCAGCACGAATGGCGATTTATTTGTGGTACCGGTAGCGGGCGGAGAGATAAAGAAAATTACAAGCCAGCCCGGTTTTGATGGAGGGCCCGCGTATTCGCCGGATGGAAAGTTTATTGCTTATCACGCGCAATTGACGCCGGAGGACGAATCGGACCGGTGGCGCGTGATGCTTTATGGGCGAGCGACGGGGAAAATCGAGAACTTGTCGGAAGGGTTCGACCGCAGCGCGAATGAAGTGATATGGTCGGCGGACAGCAAGACGATTTATTTCACGGCGGAAAACGAAACACTGCAGCCGATTTATGCGATGGCGGCGCATGTTGGAGCCGAACCCAAGAAGATTGCTGCGGACGCTTACAACCTGAGTGTTTCGTTCAGCGGTGACGGCAAGACCATGGCGTTTGAACGCACAAGTTTGACCATGCCAGCCGAAATTTTTGCGGCATCGAGCGACGGCAGCGGCGTGCGGCAACTTACTCATCACAACGATTCGATTCTAGCCTCGCTCAAGATGAACGAGCCGGAAACTTTCTGGTTTGAGGGAGCGGGCGGGACACGCGTACAGGCCATGATGATCCGACCTCCGGATTTTGACGCGACAAAGAAATATCCACTGGTGGTGGTGCTGCACGGCGGGCCGCAAACGATGTCCTCGAACGCCTGGGGCTATCGCTGGAACCAGCAAGTGTTTTCCGGCGGCGGCTACGTGACGCTGATGATCAACCGGCGCGGCTCGACCGGCTACGGGCAGAAATTCACGGATGAAATCATCAATGATTATGGCGGCAAAGCGTATGTCGACGTAATAAACGGCGTAGACTTCGTATTGAAAAAATATCTGTACCTCGACGGAACGCGCACGGCGGCGGTGGGCGGGTCCTACGGCGGCTACCTGGCGGATTGGATCGCGACGCATACGGGGCGCTTCAAGGCGATCATCAGCCACGCCGGCATTTACGACAAAGCCTCGATGTATGCCACGGAAGAGCTGTGGTTCGAAGAACACGACACGCAGGGCACGCCGTGGACGAATCCGGAGAGCTTTCACAAGTGGTCGCCGATGACTTACGCGAGCGAATTGGGGAAATTCAAGACGCCGACGCTGGTGATCGCGGGCGAAGGCGATTATCGAGTGCCGTACACGCAATCGCTGGAATTTTTCAGTGCATTGCAGAGACAGGGCGTGCCTTCAAAGCTGGTTGTTTTTCCGGATGAAGGTCATTGGATCCTGAAGCCGCAGAACAGCCGGTTCTGGTACAAAACATTTCTGGATTGGCTGGGGACGTATTTGAAATAGATTGCGATTTTCAGTTTTCAAGCCCATGCGGCGAACAATCGCTGCAACGCGCGGCGCGCAAAGCGGAAGAGATGAAAGAGTAAGAACGCCGAGAACGCCAAGAGTGCGACGACAACGATGGTGGTTACCAACGGATGCGCGGTGGCCATCCACGTCAGCCAAACCGCCAGGACGTCTTCTCCGAGGCTCAAAGCCCAATTGGTGAACGGTTCCGGAACGGTGTTGACCGCCGCGCGCGCGCTGGATTTCGTTCCATGAGAAGTGAGCGCGACACCGCCAGCGAGAAGCGCCGCGGCCCAGCGCCACTCCGCGGGCGCGGCGCTCACTGCGCTGTATGCGAGCACGGCGGCGGCAGGCGGGCGAATGAACGTGTGCACCACGTCCCACGCAGTGTCGACGTAAGGCACCTTGTCCGCGAAGAATTCCAGAATGTAAAGCGCGATTGCAATTGCCAGGACCCAGGTGCGGGAGAGCCCTTGAAGCGATGGCGGAAGATGGATAATTCCGAAGCGCTCCAGCAACCCGAGGGTGGCTACAGTGGCGTAAAGATTCAGGCCGGAAGAAAATCCGGCGCCGAGGGCCAATCCCAATGTTTCGATGGGATTCATTCCCGCCCATCATAGCAAGCCAAGATAGCCCTTGTGGACGGTAACTTCTGCTCATACAAGAGTCACGTTTTAATTGACCGGTCGGCGCGGGACAGCAATGCTGTAAAGAAGGCGGTCGTCCATGTTCGGCTTAAGCCACCTTTTCTATCCTTGGGGATTGATCTTGCAAGGCATCGCGTTGGTGCACTTCCTGCGGCGCCGGCCGGACGGCTATTGGTTTTACGTGATTTTCTTCGGTAGTTTTATCGGCGCAAGCGTGTACATCGTCGCGGAAGTGTTGCCCGATCTCGGCCTGCTGCGCGGCGTATTTCAGGGCTTTGGGCGCAGTTCGCGCATCAAAATCGTGGAAACGCAAATTCTGGATAATCCTTCGGCGGCCAACTACGAAGAACTGGGCGAGCTTTACAAGGACCAAAAACAATTTGCCAAAGCGCGCGAGGCGTTCACGAATGCAATTGCAGCGCGCAGCGATTCCGCATACACATTTTATTATCGCGCGCAGGCTTCGCTGGGATTGGAAAACTACGCGGCCGCGATTGCGGACCTGGAGCGTGTCGTCGCCAGCGACCCCAAGTTTGATTACTACCGGGCCGCGGGACTACTCGCCGATGCTTATGCGCGAACCGGCCAACTGGACCGCGCTGCACATCAATATGTCGACGTGACACAATTTTCCACGACCACCGAAACGCTCTACAACTATGCCTATTTCTTGAAGCTGCAAGGCCGACCCGAAGAAGCGCGCGAGTGGGCGCAAAAGTTGCTGGCAAAAAAGCGCACGCTGCCGCGCTACATGCAGCGTTATGAACGGCCGTGGTTCCGCAAAGGCAAAACTCTCCTCAAGGAATTAGCCGCAGCCTGAACCGGACCTCGAAGGATTTTCTGGCGGCGCGCATGGGCTTCAGGCGAGCTCTCGCAAGCGGTGTTCCCACTTGTCACTCTATGTACTAAGATAAGGCCGTTGGCAGTCCTGAAGTGTCGTCCAAGCACCGGCTTCTGGCTTGGGAGAGGCGAATCACGGATTCAGCACAGCGGGTTCACAGATGTGAAGTGGTGCGCCCCATTCGCCGAGCGCGGAGTGTCGAGGAGATGTTTGTTTGAAAACCAGCCAGTCAGGCGTCCACCGCTGGTACAGTTGAGGCTGTCGGAGGCGGGCAGAGTATGTCCATGATCCCGGGGTTCGAGTACGACCTGTTCGTAAGCTACGCGCACGCAGACAACGCATCTACGGAGGAACCGGAAGGATGGGTCACGCAGTTCGTTAGTCGGCTGAGAACGGCGCTGTGCCAGAGATTAGGCGCGTCTCGAGAACTTTCGGTGTTCTGCGACAGCAACGAGGTCCGGGCCAATTCCAGGCTGCCGGACCTGATCAAAGCCACAAAGAGCTCGGCGCTTTTTCTGGCGATCGGCTCGCCAAGTTATATAGCGCAGGACTGGACCAATCGAGAGCTTGAGTCGTTCATTGCGCAGAATGAGGACCTGTCGCGCCTTTTCATGATTGAGTATTTGCCCCTGAACGCCGAAGAGCGGTATCCCTCGCCTCTGGATGAAAATATCCATCTTGAATTTTGGAGAGCGTCCGGGCCCCGCAGTATTCCGATGCCCTTGTCCATACACAGAGATCGGGACGAATTCTCGACGCTGATTCATACCCTGGCTGCCGATCTGGGCAAGAAGTTGTTTTCGCTTCGGCTGCTCCCACGTTCACCGAGAGTACAGGCGCAGACGGAGAGGGCGATGCCGCGTGCGGAATCGTCTGCGAATGTCAAAGCGGCTGGCCAGACCGAGTCGACTAAGCGAACGGTTCTGCTGGCGCAAACCACCGAAGACCTCGAGGACGAAGTCGATCAGCTGCGCAGTTTTCTCCAGCAGTACGCGGAGGAAATCGCAGTTCTTCCCGTTGGCGGGTATCCCCAGGGTGGCGAGGCGTTTAAGTCTGCGTTTCAGAGCGACATAGGGCGAACAGACCTGTTCGTGCAGTTACTTGGGAAGCGTGCTGGCCGCGTCCCCCCTGACCTTCCGGAGGGGTATACGCGGTTCCAGTCCGAACTCGCAAAATCCTCGAACGTCCCGCGACTGCAATGGCGGCGGCCGGATGTCGATCCGGAGTCCGTGACGGATTCCACGTATAAGGCGATTCTCAAGTCGGAAACGGTGATCGCCTCTGGGCTGGAGGCGTTCAAACTTCAAATTCTGAAGGAAATTCGCAAAAGCAAAGAGAAGGAAAAAGTTCGCAAGGTCAAGTTTTCGACGGTCTTCATTAACGCCGACAGCAACGACCTGGAAATTGCGAGAGAGGTTGAGAGGGAGTGCGTGCAAAACGCGTTGACGGCGATATTGCCGGCCACAGGACCCTCCAGCGAGGAAACTCGACGAGACCTGGAAGAGAACCTCATTGATTGTGATGTGCTGCTGTTTTTCTACGGCAATACGACCCAGGCATGGATTCGCCATCAACTGATGCGTTTCAACAAGGTGCGACCGCAAAGAGAATCGAGCCCCAAGCTGCTTGCGATTTGCAGCGGGCCGCCGCCTAAACCGGAGATCGGCATCAGCTTCCCGGACGCTCGGGTGATTGACTGCCCCACCGGCTGGAATATCGAGGCGATAAAGAAACTCATCACGGAGCTTGGCGAATGAGTCTTCCCAAGCGGCTACCGTATCCCGGCCTTCGTGCTTTTACCCGGGAAGAGTCGGACCTCTTTTTTGGGCGCGAGAGTTCGATCGATACGATGGTCGACTGCCTGGCGGCCGATCGGTTCATGGCCGTGCTTGGCCCGTCTGGCAGCGGTAAATCCTCGTTAGTACGCACAGGCCTTCTGGACGCTCTTGAGCTGGGTCTTCTTTCCCGGGCTGGTTCGCACTGGAAGATTGCCGATATGCACCCGGGCGGCCAGCCGATGAACAAGCTTGCGGGCGCCTTGCTTTCCGTCCGGACGGGCCCTCCTGCGGATCAAACCGAACTTGACCTCATGACCGCGTATCTTCGGCAGGGGCCGCGGGCAGTTGTGGAGTGGGCGAGCGCCGGAAATATTCCGGATGGATATAACCTCCTACTTTTGGTCGATCAGTTTGAAGAGCTGTTTCGCTACGCCGACTACGCCCAGCGGGAAGAGGCAGAGGCGTTCGTCGCAACGCTGCTGGAGAGTTCGTCGGCGCGCGGAGTCTCCATCTATGTTGTTCTCACCATGCGATCGGAGTACCTGGGCGCCTGCGCCACGATCGAAGGTCTCGCGGAACGGATCAGCGCTGGGCTTTACCTCGCGCCACGGATGGATCGCGACGAATGCCGCGAGGCGATTGAGGGACCTGCCAGCGTCGTTGGCTTCAAAGTCGAAAATGCGCTGGTGAACCGGCTGTTGAATGATTTGGGAAGCTTCGCGCCTTGGCAGGTCGGTGAAGAAAGCGATCTGGCGACACGTTTGGCGCGGCAGGCGGACCAGCTGCCGTTGATGCAGCACGTCCTCAATAGGCTTTGGCTTCGCGCATCGGCGCAACCAGGCGGAGGAGCGGTAGAGCTGAAGCTCGCGGAATATGAGCAGATCGGCGGACTCTCCGGAGCGCTGGACGCGCACGGCGCTGAGGTGATTGCCGAGCTGGGTTCTAGCCGCCTGATTCAAATCGAGAGAATCTTTCGGGCGCTGGTTAGCGGGAGCACTCCTGCGACCGCCGTAAGACGGCCATGCCGGATGAGCGAGCTGATCGAGGCTGCGGGCGGCCGAAGGGATGATGTGGTTGCGGTCGTGGACGCTTTCCGGGCGGCAGGGTGCAACTTTCTGCGCACCACGGGGGAATCACTCTCGGACCACGTGATTGTCGACATTAGCCATGAAAGCCTGATCCGGCAATGGACACCGCTACGGGAATGGCTGGAGAACGAGGGGCGAGCAGGAGCGGCCTGGAGACGGCTGGCTGCGGCCGAAGAGCGTTACTCGAAGCGCGAGGGTGGTCTCCTTACCGGCTTGGACCTTCAGAACATGGCAGCCTGGTGGGAGTCTTCGGCACCCACTCCGTCGTGGGCGGCGCGCCATGGTGGGCAATTCGAGACCGTGCGTAAGTTCCTGGAGGAAAGCAAGCGCGCGGAGGCTCTCCGTGTTGAGGCTGAGGTAGCGGAACAGTTGAGTGAACGCCGCCGCCTAATTCGTTTCGCCATAGGAGTCTCTGTAGCCCTGGTCATCTTCGTGGGTTTGGGCATTTGGAACTTCATCTCGATTCGAAAGCTGAAAGCCACACAGGCAGCGCTCGCCGAAAAAAACGACGAGGTCGCCCGAGCGAGTGACGCTCTCAAAGAACAATTGCGTGTGACATCCAGCCTGACGAAGTCTTTGAGGGAGATGGTAGAACACCACAGAGGCGAAATCGGCGCGAGCAATCTGGAATTGGAATTATTAACCAAGATAGGGGAAATTCAGTCCGCCGCAAAACAGCATCAGGAAACCGACGATGCCGACATCGCCGCGGTCGAATATCGAACAGGCTTCGCTTTCGAAACCGTCGGTGATGCAAAACGAGCTTTGGACAGCTATGGCAGGGCATTTGAAAAAGGACGCAAGCCTATCGCGGACAAGCTTGCCGCAGGGCAGCCGCTCGCGGAAGCTGACGAGGTAAATTTCCTCTTAAATGGCTGCCGGTATGCCTGGTTCTTGTTGGATATCGGGGAGAACAAGAAAGGCGACGCGGTCCTCGACGAAGTGAGGAATCTTGTCGGCCAGCGCGAGGGCCAAGCCTCAAGTCCAAGGCTCCTGATAGCCTACGCGCGGCTCGAAAACCTGGAGTCCAGAGACGCGCTGGACCACAAGAAGATAGACGAGGAAAAGAACCATAACCTGGCTTCATTCAATCTCGCTCGTCGCGCGATGGCTGTATCCAATTCCGACGCTGACCCCGACGATACTGGCTTCGTATCCCGAGTCTATAGATACCGTGCGTCGTACGTGGAAGGGGCTGAAAAAGAACGCCTCAAGGAGATGTCCTGCAAGATCGGAAACCGCCTGGCAAAAGAACATCCTGGCGATTTGCGTTCAATCAAGGCGCGCTCCGAGTGTCTTTTGGAGCAAGCCTGGACCGCGCGCGGCAAAGTGAAAAGCGAGGATGGCGAGGAAAAGAAAGCGCAAGCCCATCGTGAAGCCGCAGAATTGATACGCGCGGCGGAAGAAATTGTTGAGGGTGGCCTGCAAGCGGATTCTAAAGAGCAGGAGTTACTGCTGTCCATGGCGACCTTCGAGAATTTTCTTGGAAACATGGCGTGGGACGAATCAAAGGAAGCCAACGATAGTAAGAGCAGAGAGCGTTTCGCGCACGCCATGTCCGCGAAGGAGTACATCGTAAGAGCGCTGAGCGGCAGGACTTTGTTCCAATCCACCACCACGCAGATGAAGGATCTCTACAATGACTGCTGCAAGTGGCTGGACTCTTCCAATTTTCCAAATCCGAACATTGAACATGGATTTTACAAAGAGATCGTGGAGGCTCTCACTCTGACCTTGGGATCCTTCCCCAATGCGCCTAGTTTTGCCTACGTTGCCGCCGATGCCTCCGTCCATATGGCGGATGCCGCCAGAAACGATAACGATGCTGAGAGAACCAAAGAGGCGATTGATGATTTAACGAAAGCGATTGACCTGCTCGACAAGAGCGGAACCATTCACAACATACATGACTTGTCGACTTGGTCCGACGACTTTTCGACGTATTGCGCCAACTACAATGAGCGGGCAACTCTCTACGCTTCCACGGGCCAGTTAGACCGCATGGTTCGCGACATCAAGAAGATGGAGGAGCTTTGCAAGCCCGCTTTGGAGAAATATCCCTGGGACATTTATTTGAGAAACTCATTCCGGCTAAACGCCAGGGTCGCCGGCAAGGCATTTTATGACGCTCATCAGTACGATCAAGCCAAGCCTTACCTGGAGTATGCCTCGCACTGGGTAGTTCGAGAAAGCTCCTTGCTTCTGGCCGACATGTATCGGGAAGGCAAAGGTGTTAACAAAGACGAGCAGGAAGCAAACAAACTTGCGACTTTGGCTGCAGGACAACAATTGACCAGCGTCAGACTCGATGCGGATTATGCCGGGAAGAAGGGCAAGTTTACTGTCTACGCCCTCGATTGGCCGGAGGAGTATCCCTACAAGGACAAGGGGATCGACGATCAAGTTACGCTGCTGAAGGAAGGATACAACGGTACTCTACCTTCCGAGGAGATTCAGAAACTTCGTACCTGCCAAAAGATCGCGAAAGAGGATAAGACTCCCTTTGCTCGAGTCGTCTTTTTTTATTACAACTTTGATGACGAACCGGGTTCCGAAACGAACGAGCAGGCGAAACAACAGTTTGAGCAGGCCAAGCAACTGTATGCGCGCGCCAGAGCCTTGGACGAACAAGGGAGACCCGCGGACGCCGTCAAAGCTGCCGACGATGCTCTGGCCCTGGAACCACAATCGATCAGTATTCTGAATCTGGCCGAAAACATCCGCCATGATGAACTATTCGAATATGACAAGGCGTTTGAGCTCAATGCGAGACGTGTGAAATTGGGGACCGGAGGTTTTGATTTCGTCGAAAAGCATCTGACGACCTCCCAGTTCGCTGGCTGCGCAGACCGTGCGGCCGTCCTGGAGGAAGCAACCAGCAAAAGATTGCGGCTGGTCATGTCCACTTTTGAATTTGCCTGCCTGGCCGCGGACCACAAACACGATGCTGCCATGACTGTCGGCCGCCGGCTGCGCAGAGACGTTGTCGGCCTTGAAAAAGTTGGCTGGACATTCACGGGGACGAGGCATTTTGTAAGCACCAGCCCTGCGTTTGCCGATAAGGCGCCCCAATGGGGCAGTCTTTTCCAAGCGCTGGAGGATGGCGACGAAAAGAAGGCGGTCGCGGCACTCGATGCGCTCGGCGTGCCTGAGCCGGACAAAAAATGACGTTGGACGCAGGACAGCTTGTCCCGGTTTTCCCTGATTCATCGCGAAGGCGCGCTGACTGCTATCCCATCCAGTGCAGCAGCCGCGAAAGGTAGAGTTCGCCTTCCCTCGCGCCATCGCCGCGGAATAAGCAGCCTAGACACCCTCCGGCGCCAGCAATTCGCGGTAAGGTTTGCCCCCTCATTCGCATCAATAGATATATGGAACCGGTGTTTTGCTCATGCCCCAGGCCTGTTCCAGGAGTAGACCGCGATGAACTCTTCAGGTGCCTGACATGATGCCGCAGCGAGCCATTTTGAGAGAAGTCCCCTTTTGGAGAGTACAACTAATTTGGTTGACGGCACTTGGCTCGTCTCCTAGAATTCGACGACTCGAAATTCAAGCAAGCATGATGATTTCCTCTCCCATGAGCACAGTTGGATCTCCATCAAAAAAGACTTTCCAGGTTCCCGAACCCGTCAAGGAATGGTTCGACTCCGGGCGAAGAGGGGACGGTATCCCCCCTGCCGCCGTTAGGGATTGGATGGGAGAGGTTGTCCGGACCCATTACCGAGTCTTCTATTCCATCGCCTACGGCTTTGTGCACAACCGTACGACTGCCGAAGATCTGGTCCAGAATGCGGTCATGAAGGCGCTGCAAGCCATAACCAAATTGAAAGAGCCTGACTCCGTAGTTGGCTGGCTCGCGGCAATCACCAGAAACTCCTGTTTTGAAGAATTTCGGCGCAAAAAAGGCAAATGGGACGAGCCGGTCGAAACGGCTGTTGGATTGGAATCGGTCAACAATGCGGATGTGAATCTTTTCGAAACGCAGCACCTCGTTCTCCAGGCCATCGAATCTCTGCCGGAAAATCAAGCCATCGTGATTCGCTTGCGCTTCCTCGAAGACTTGGACCTGGACGAAATTGCTGAGCGCGTCGGACTTCGCAAAAACACGGTCGAAGTCCGCATCCATCGAGCACTCGCCGCGCTTGCCAAAAACTCACGCCTGCTTGCATTGAAAGGAGAATCTCAATGAAACCCAAAGAACTCCTTTCGGAATACTTGAACTCACGATTAAGCAGCGCAGACCTCCGGACGCGACTGGCATCAGACAATTCCCGGGAGGCGCAGGCGACGCTCAAAATGCTTGAGGTGGAAGACACCTGCCGCAATGCCTTAAGCAAATTGCAGCCGGCGGATGAAGGTGCGGAGCAACTGGTGGACATGGTTCTTACGGCAGACAACTGGGTCCGTGTCCCCGATCAAAAGCAGGAAGGCATGCGCGGCTGGTTCGCCGGGCTGGTGCCCGCCATGGACGTCGGCGGCCGAATGAAACCAGAGAAAACCGCAAAGAAAAGCGCGAAGCCGAAAACAGGCAAGAAGAAGACCCAGCCGCGAAAAAAATCCTCGCCTAAACCAAAGAAGAAGAAGCGATAGGCATTGCTATTGGTTGGGCGAAGCGAGAGATGCAACCGCGCAACCAGTAAGACTTCACTGCGCTCACTCCAGATAGAACTCATTTCCTTGGGCCAAAAGGCCAGGAATCTTTCCACGGCGGACCGATGATCCGAAGACAGGCAGGAATGGTGTAGCAATTGGCGAGGCCAGACGAGCTTTGTAACGAGGATACCCAAGCAGAAGAAACTCTTGTCGGCCCGAGGCTGAAAAGCTTATCGGCCTTGCTCAACGGGATGCGCCTTAGGTACAGGCTCCCCGCATTCCAATCCGCAAGGCCGATCTCGCCACAATGAGGTAGGAAATGATTTGCGGTCTACGAAAGCCGGCGCAAGGCCAGCAACGTGAAATCGTCCGAGAAACTGGACTTCGAAGTATAGGCCGCAACATCTTCGCGACAACTCCTCACCAATTCCTCGAGGGGAAGGTGTCTGTTCTCGTGAGCCACTTTAGCCAGGCGCTCGTGTCCATACTCATTATCTTCGGCGTCGCGCGCTTCCGTGAGTCCGTCCGTGTAGCAGAGCATGGTTTCTCCAAGCTCCAGGCGAACCTGCGACACCTCATAGCCGCTGTCAAAAAAGAGTCCCAGCGGCATGCCCTTGGCTCCCGCGGACGCCACGCGCTCGACGCCACCATCGCGCAAAACAAGCGGCGGAAGATGTCCGGCATTGATCAATTCAAATGTTCCCTTTGCCGTGGCACGGCCGCAAAGAAGCGTAGCGTAGTGCCCGGAGGTCTGGACGCACTGACAAAAAATACGGTTCGCACGATCCACAAGTTCCGCCAGGGGCAGCTTGAGCTCCAGCAACGTCCGGAACAGCGCATGCAGCCGGCAGGTCGTCATGCAAGCCGTGATGCCCTTTCCCATGGCATCGCCAAACATGATGAAAACTTCTCCCGGATTCGCACGAACGAGATCGCAGTAGTCGCCGCTCAGTGGACCGGAAGGTATAAATTCATAAAAAATATCCCAAGCCTCGTGGTGAAAGCGAGATTCCGGCATTAATTCCGCCTGGACATCCCTGGCTCGCTTGATGTCCTGGTCAACCTCTTGAGTACTGCCGCTCGACCATGGCGCGAGGCTGATTCCTTTGCCGAGCACATCTTCCGGCAAGGCGGTGGTGGCGATCAATTCCGCAAACGCCTGGTCCCGAAAAATTTTCTTCATTTGTTCCGCTGGCAAATGGGAAACGCACTGCTTCTGCAATGGGTTGGCGAGCAGTTCATGTTCATCTATTTTTTGCCCGCAAACTTCGCAAACGCCGTAGCTGCCGGCATCGAGCCGTTTTAGCGCCGAGTCGACTTCCGCAAGCCGTTGGATAAAGCTTTGATTGGCGCCGGAAGGCTCCATGATGGCCACAAGTTTTTCCCGGCGATCGTTGAGAACCTGACGAATCGGAATGGACAAGGCTGTCATTGGTTTTCTCCAGCGCTGCGCGCGTTCCATCGGGTCAGCTCGGCGTTCGAACGGCCGTGAGAAATGTGCGGACAGCGGCATCCGGGCATTTCCGGGAAATTAAGATTGGCCTTGTGAATGGTAAGCAAGCCGGAACCAGGAAAGCAAATGCAACCGCCAGACTTGAGATCGTGCCCAAAACGCGATGTGCTCAAGGCGTGCCTCCCTGGGACCGAACCGCTGAAATATCGGTCTAATTAGGAGATGCGTTCCACCTCCAAAAACTTACAGCCCTAAGCCCCAGGATTAGTCGGTTGTGGTAACTTCTTCGGTCAGGCTGCATTCTCTTCCGAAGGTAGAAAGGTTGGTCGGTGTCGACGAGCTTACGCAGCTTTCACGAAATTCAGGCCATTCTCACTTCGGATAACCCTCCCAGCACACGGGTTCTTTATGAGCTTTGGGAGCAGCTCGGGTCGGGCACGACCGCAACCACCGATTCGACTTCCACTCCCGAATCCGGCTTCGGCTGGCCGCTGCGGGACATTCATCTTGTCCTGTCGTTCATGAGATTTGCGCTCGCCCAAAAGGAATATCTCCTCGTTTCTGATGTGTTTCGCGAAGTGGGCGGTTATTGGCACAAGCTGCCGAACGTGGACCCCGTCCAGCTTAGCGAACTGAGTAAAGCCGTTGCGGGAGCGAAGTCTCGCATCGGCCAGTCTGCTGGAGCCTTCCGAAACCTCGAACCCTGGAGCAACAACGAGCGGCTCGATGCCGGGCAAAGGGCACAAATCCTCCTCCAAATGGGCGATATCTTGAACGACGAAGCTCATGCCGCCGCTGACCTTTCCACGAGGCTGCAGCGTGGAGAGCGTGCGAACGAACATTATCTGTTGGCTTGCAAACTGATGCCGAGTCTGATCGAAGCTCGGGTCAAGTTTGCTGCCACCCTGCTGTCCGTCAGTGCAGACCTCCCGGCACGGCAGGAAGAAGCCCGCAAGTGGGCTAACGAAACGCTTGGTTACATTGGTCGCGCCGAGAGCAAGGAGGGGAAAAACTTCAAATCCGCTCTCCATACGGCAATGCTTTTGGCGGTGGCAGGCAAGCCGGAAGAAGCGATGAAGGCCTATGCGTCTCTCAATTCCTTCCCTGAGTCAACAACCGGCGATCTCGCGGATGCCCGATATAATGCGCAATTCATTGCCAACGCCATGGGCCGGCCAAAAGGATTCTTCAAGCCGGCCTTTCCACCCTTGGAGATTATCGTTTTCTCGGGCCACATGCCGGATCTCCCCGGAAGCCCGCCCAGATTCCCTTCCGATCTCTCGGACCTCAGGAGCCGCCTGCGCGCCGAGCTTGCCAAGGTGGAAGCTCGCGTCGCTCTCCTCAGCGCAGCCGCGGGCGCCGATCTGTTGTTTACCGAAGCTTTTTTGGAAAGGCCAAAGGCGGAACTGCATCTTGTCTTGCCGTGGATTGAAGAGGAGTTCCTTCGTACCAGCGTGCAGCCTTTCGACCGCAAAGACAGTCGCCCGAGTCCGGCATGGAGCCAGCTCTTCGAAACGGCCTTGAAACGCGCCTCCACCATAAGGGAGCTCAGCCAGCGCACCGAACCCGGCGACGAAATGGGCTGGCAATATGCAATGGAAATTACCATTGGGATGGCTTTACAAGCGGCTCGCGTCGCTCGCCTGGATCTGAAACCCATGGTCCTGTGGGATGGCAAGCCCGGGCGCGGCGCGGGTGGCACTGCCGCCTTCGTCGAGTTTTGGGACAATTCGCTGGGGCAAACACCTGTCGTCGTCAGACTCTCGAAAGATAGTGGCTCCCAAGAGCTGATTATCCGCAAGTCGCGGCAGGAGCGATGCGAGAAGCCCACCATGCATCGCGAGGTCAAATCCGTTCTTTTTGGAGATATCGTTGGCTACAGCAAGCTCACGGAAAGTGTGATCCCTGAGTTCGTGAATGTTTTTCTGGGCAAACTCTCGCAGCTGATTGCGGGGAGTTCCTACCCGCCTCTCTGCATCAACATGTGGGGCGACGAAGTCTACGGCGTCTTTGATCATGCGCGCGAAGCGGGCCTGTTTGCGTTGCAATTCGTAAAATTCCTGCGAGAAGAAGAAAATGAATGGATTAGGAAGGGCCTGTATTACGAGCAAACCGATTCAGCAAAGGGAGAGCCGTCCAAGTTTCCACTGAATATTCGAATCGGTTTGCACACCGGACCGGTATTGGCGGTCTTTAATCCTGTGCTTCGTCAATTGAGCTATACCGGTTCGCATGTCACTCGGGCGGCCAGGATTCAACCGGTCGTCGAGCCCGGCGAAGTGTATGCAAGCGAAGAGTTCGCTGCAATGCTCGAACTCGATGCCACGTTGCGGTCTGTCGGCGGAAGTGCTGCGGTCGCGACTACAGGCGGAGATCCGGTCTGTAAATATGTGGGAACCATGCGCCTCGCCAAAGCCTTCCCCGGCCGTTTTCGCATCTACCGCGTGGAGGCCGAATGGAACTTGTCCATGGAAGCGCTCGCCGCAGCGCGTCACCAATCCTACTGTGAATCTGAGTCCGTTAAAGGGACTGTTGATGTGGACTCCGTAGCGCGCACTCCCTGGAATGAGCTGAGCGGGGAGTACAAGGAAGCGAATCGTTCCGTGGTGGCCGATATTCCCTACAAACTTGGACTTCTCGGTTATGAGCTGACCTCTGGTCCCGGGATGCGTTCCGGCGAGCTAAAACTCAGTCCAGAGCAAACCGAATTGCTCGCCAAACGCGAACACGACCGGTGGATGGCGGAACGGGAGCGCGCCGGCTGGACCTATGCTCCCGTAAGAGATAATTCGAGGAAGCGTCACCACTGCCTGGTTCCCTGGCACGCCCTTCCCGAAGAAGAAAAAGAAAAAGACCGCGACGTTGTTCGCGAAATCCCAAAATTAATTCAGTTAGCCGGACTGCGGCTTACACGAAGAAGTTGAAGGGCTTAATTCGCTGCGGAAGGCTTCAGGCGCTCTCCGCCTCGGCTTTTTTGGGTGGCTGGCCGCCGATCTGATACAAAGCCGCCTTCATCTGGCACACGTTCCAATCGGGATGGATTTGCCGAATCCTCGCAACAATCGCCGCCAGGTGCGGAGCCGCGAAACTGCTCCCCGTAGATATCCGGTACGAAGCATCCTTCCAGGCAACTGAAATATCCTGCCCCCGCGCCACAAACTCCACTAACTCTCCGACGCGCCTCTGCAACTCGAGTCCTTCCAGGGCGCCAAAATCGCTCGATATCGCTGTCGGGAAAGATCCCGGATACTCGAGCTTCTTGTAGTCGTAGTTGTTGCAGGCGCTCACGATCAAAACATTTCGGCAAAACGCTTTATCAATCACCCTTTTGTAGTCAGCAAGAAACTGATTGTTCGACGATCCGAAGCTGCAGTTCACGACATCGTAGCCCGCATCGATCGCCCAATGCAGCCCCGCAAGTACGACCTGCGAGCTCGTACGCAGATTGCCCCCCAGAACTCGCAAGCTCTCAATCTGTGAACCCGGCGCGAACTCGTGCAGAATCGCAGCGACCGCCGTCCCGTGTCCAAACGCGTCTTTACCCTCTGGATCGTCCACCACGTCGCAATCGTTGAACCCGGGGACAGCAGCCCATGTGCGAATGTGCCTCCCTTTCAACGCGGGGTGGTCCACTTCCACGCCAGAATCCACAACCAGGACTTTGACCCCTTCCCCGTTCGCTTTCAAAACGTCTTCGACACTTAATTTCAGCATTTCAGTCACGCCGCTTTAGCAGTCTACCGCCATCTAGCCTTCGCTTTGCGTGGTAGCCCCATATCTCGCTTGATAAGGAGCGCATGTTCGCAAGAGATCGCTATGCTTTCCGGTCGCCACAACCTGCCCATTATCCAGGAAAATATTGAAATCCGTGTGCATCAAGTCCGGTTCATGCGTAATGATTATGGTCGTGATCCCCGACGTTGCTTTTCGTATGCGCGCGCTGATGTCTCGCGCAAGATCCGGATTCAGGTTCGCCACCGGCTCGTCGAGAACATACACGCGGTAACCGCCCACAAGAATCCGCGCCAGCCCAATGCGCTTCCGCTCTCCGGCAGATAGAAACTCGTCGGCATTCGGCGGGATCGGTTCTTCCCATCCGCCAGCCTTTTTGGCGGCCACGGAAGCGGCATCAGACATTTCCACCGCCGAAGCAAACTTCGCATCCGTGCAATCTCTGCCAAAGAATACGTTGTTCCTTAGTGTGTCAATCAAAAATCCAGGCGTGTCCGTAAGATAGCCGATCACCTGGCGCCGCCACCGCACAGCCCAACTCGTAACATCAACGCCATCAATCAAAATTCTCCCGGTATTGGGCTTGTACTCGCCCAGAATCAACCGCGCCAAGGTGCTTTTGCCGCACCCGGATCCTCCAACAATACCTACCCGCGCCCCGGCCGGAACAGTGAACGAAATATTTTTGATAATCGGATTTCCCTGAGCCTGCGGATACGCAAAACCGACCGCGTCCACTTTAAGCTCCGGCGAATGACTGGACTCCATCAGCCCACGGAGCTCGGCGGGCGCATCATCGTTCGGCCGGTTCTCAAACAGCGCGCCAACCTTCAGTATGCTGTGCCGCGCAGCCAACAAAATCGCTGGAAACCCGATAACCTCCATAATCGGCGTCGTAATCTGTCCAAGAAACAGCTGAATCGCCGTAATTTCTCCCACATCCACGCTACGGCTAAAAGACAGCGCCACAATTATCACGATCGGAATCGAAAGCTGCCGAATCAGCTCATTCATGTTGTTCTGTATGCCCGTCAGCAAGGCAAACCGATCATTCCGCCTTCCGGCCTCCCGCCAGGTCCCAACAATCTTGCGCCCTACCTGCTCCTCAGACCCAAACGCGATCAGCTCTCGAAACAACATAAAAAATCGCGTAGTAGCTGCCACCGCCTCCATCCGAATCCCTTCCGAAGCCCCCGCCGCCTTGCTCACCGACGGCCTAAAAACCGCCGCAAACAACATCGCCGAAAACACGTTCAGCGCCAGCACAGTCCCCAATATCAACCACCCGCCGCCCCGCCCCTGCGGCACCGACGCCAGCTTAAACGAATAGAAAATCGCCAGCACCAACGACTCGAGCCCGCTCAGCACTCCAAAAATCAGCAACATCGCCACTCGATCGACGTCTTCCCTGAACAACTCCGCCGTTTCCCCTTCCGACCGCTTAATCCTCCGCTCCGCCGGCTCGCGCGCCAACGCCAGAATCACATCTTCCCGTATCCCGGTCTTCAGCCGTAAATTTACTTCCCGGCGTAGAGACTCTCGAAACAATTTCAGAATCACTCCCAACGTAAGAAAAAACAGAATCGCGATAATTAACGCTTTGGGAGCGCTGTCCGGCGAAGTGAACGTTTGAAAGAGTCCACGCCTCTCCAAATTACTACTC
>Ga0209773_10000198_pt1 | contig 18398 bp, 16 predicted proteins | sample BogFormECP14_OM1_FD_188244 | JGI IMG/M metagenome (GOLD analysis project Ga0209773, IMG submission 188244) | Bog forest soil microbial communities from Calvert Island, British Columbia, Canada - ECP14_OM1 (SPAdes) (version 2) | ecosystem: Environmental > Aquatic > Freshwater > Wetlands > Bog ... | reverse complement strand
CGTTGTCTACAACCTGCTTGGAGAGTTAGAGGGGCATGTTGCGGAGACGCTGCCGCGTGCGCTGATCGAGCGGCTTACGCTGCCGAATCGTGAAGAGGCGCTGCGGAGTGTGCACTTCCCTCCTCCGGGGACGCCGATGACGCAGTTGCAGGCTTCGGGGACGGTGGCGCACCGGCGGCTGATTTTTGAAGAGCTGTTTTATCTGGAACTCGGGCTGGAACTGAAGCGGCGGCGTTTTAAGGAACGCGTTGGCATCGCCTTTGAGACGACCGAGAAAGTGCGGGAGGCGATTCGCGAGATTCTGCCGTTTCATCCGACGACAGCGCAGAAGAACGCGCTGGGCGAGATTGTTGCCGACATGCGGCGGCCTTCGCCGATGCGGCGGCTGCTGCAGGGAGATGTGGGGTCGGGCAAGACGATTGTGGCGCTGCAGGCGATGCTGGTGGCGATTGAGAATGGCTACCAGGCGGCACTGATGGCTCCGACGGAGATTTTGGCAACGCAGCATTATCTCGCGGCGCGGAAGCTGCTGGAGAAGTCTTCGAAGCGGTACAGGATTGTGCTGCTGACAGGTTCGCTCGATGACGATGTGAAGCGGCTGGCTCGGAGCAGGATTTATCAGGGCGAGGCGGATGTCGTCATCGGCACGCATGCGTTGATCGAGGAGAAGGTCGAGTTCGCGAAGCTTGGGCTGATTGTGGTCGATGAGCAGCACCGGTTTGGTGTTCTGCAACGTTTCCGACTAATGAAGAAGCCGAATGATGCGGAGCCCGATGTTCTGGTGATGACGGCGACGCCGATTCCGCGGACGCTCGCGCTTTCGTTGTACGGCGATCTGGATTTGAGCGTGCTGGATGAGCTACCGCCGGGGCGCACGCCGATTGTTACGCGCAAGGTTTCCGATGAGCGCGCGGATGAGGTCTGGAAGTTTGTGCGCGAGCAGGTGGGGCGTGGGCATCAGGCGTATGTTGTCTATCCGGTGATTGAGGGCGCGAAGGACGATCAGCCGGAACTGGATTTTGCTCCTCCTGAGGCTGAAGAGGAGCCAAAGAAATCAGCGAAGAAAGCAAAAACGCCAGCTTTGTTTGAGAAGCCCTCGCTCAAGGCTGCAACCGACATGTATGAGGCGTTGAAGGCTGGCGCGCTGGCCGGGTTGCGATTGGGGTTGCTGCATGGGCGGCTTGATTCGGACGAGAAGGAAATTGTGATGCGGCGCTTTCAGCGGGGCGAGATTGATGTGCTGATTTCGACCACCGTGATTGAAGTTGGGGTGGATGTTCCGAACGCCACAGTGATGGTCATCGAGCATGCAGAGCGGTTTGGGCTGGCGCAGATGCACCAGCTGCGCGGGCGCGTGGGGCGCGGCGCGGCGAAGTCGTATTGCATTTTGATGACGGGCGGTCGCGTGTCCGAGCAGGCAGAGGAGCGGCTGGCGGCGATGGTGCGCACGCAGAATGGCTTTGAGCTGGCGGAGCTGGATCTTCAGCTGCGCGGGCCGGGGGAGTTTTTTGGCACGCGGCAGGCCGGGTTGCCGGATTTTCGCGTGGCGAATCTGGTGCGGGATCGGGAATTGCTGGAGCTGGCTAAGGCGGAGGCGGCTCGGTTTGTTGAGAATCCTGAGGGCACGGATGAGGAGAAGAAGCTGGTTCGCATTCGACTGCTGGAGGCCTGGCAGCGAAGGTATGGGCTGGTGGAGGCTGGATAACAGCCCCAGGTTAGCCTCGCAAACCCTTCGGCTTCGCTCAGGGCAGGCTCTGGGGCACCCGCATTTGAGGCTTGCTCTGGGTTTGCCCTTACCTTTCCGTTGCGCAGGATGGAGCACCCTGCGAAGGGCCTTGCTTTCGCAAGGCTTCAGCGCACCTATCGGTGCGGGTCCTTCGACTTCGCTCAGGATGACCATGGGTTAGGAAAAGTTCTTGCTCTCCCACCCTTCGCGTTGCGAAGGATGGGGCACCCCTTTTTCGTGCTGATTGATGTAAAAATCCCCAGGTTAGCTTCGCGAACCTGGGGCACCCAGTTGGTTCTCTTTGCTTCCTTTGTTCTCGGCCGGTACGGTGAGGACGAGCAGGCGGACGCGGGCTACGTCATAGGCTTTGCTGGCCATCAGGTCTTTGGTGCACTGGCATAACTCGGTCATGCTGATGTGGGCGTCGCGGCTTAGTTCGAGGCCGGCGGCTATGAGAACCGTATAGATCTCCACGCTGACGGCACGGGCAAATTCGAAGCTCATCTCGACCGTGTCGGAGCCGGGCAGGCTGCGGGACAGCACCCAGCCGCCGCAGCCGAGCACGGCGCCGGTCAGGAAGCGCAGGATGCGCTGCAGGTCGTCGGCGCAGGTGGCGGTGAGCCGCAGGTCCCAGTCTACGAGTTCTTCTGTATCTAACACAGGTACTTGATCGGATCGGGAGGGCAGAATCTTCACCGTTACCTTTTGACTCTTTGGTCTAGGTTGGTAATGGGCTGCGCGCGGCTGTGCTAACGTGCTGGGAGGAAAAATTCTGCTCATGCTTGTTGGCACTGGAATCGACATTGTGGAAATCGAGCGGATCGCGAAGTCCATCGAACGTTATGGCGAGCGTTTTCTGGAAAAGATTTTTACTCCCGGCGAGATTGCCTACTGCGGCCGCAAGAAGAACTTCGCTGAAAGCTATGCCGCTCGGTTTGCGGCGAAAGAGGCGGGAGCGAAGGCGCTGGGGACAGGCATCCAGCATGGGGTTGCGTGGAAGGAGCTTGAAGTGCGGCGGCTGCCGGGACATCGTCCCACCCTGCACCTGACGGGACGGGCGCTGGAGTTTGCCAATCGTCTGGGCGTGACGCATGTATCACTTTCGCTCACTCACACGGCGGCGCTGGCCATGGCATCGGTTCAGCTTGAAAATAATGGGGTTCAATAAAGGACTGTATCGTTTTGCAACGACGCCCTGAGTTGCGTCATCCAAACGAAAACCGTAACGGTAGTTGCCGTGTTTGGTATTCTCAAGTCGCAGTCACATGTTCGTTTCATTCCGGTGTGAACTTCGGAACTGATCAAGGGGGGTTGTGCCGAGCCAGCAGGAAGTCCAGTGGTCACAATTAAAAGTCGGCGTGCTGGTGCTGGTGGCACTGGCCGCGCTCACTGCCCTGGTGTTTCTCATGTCGGGGAACACAGGCGGCTTCCTGGCGGGCAAGATTACGGCCCGCTCCTATTTTGAAAACTCGGCTGGATTGAAGATTGGCGCGCCGGTCAATCTTGAGGGCGTCACGATTGGCTCGGTGAAGAGCGTTCGCATTGTGCCGGAGCGCAAGCTGACCCCGGTTGAAGTGGTGATGCGAATAAGCAAGAAATATACTCCTGCCCTGCACTCCGACTCTAAGACCAGCCTGGAAACGATCGGAGTTCTCGGCGATACCGTCGTCGACATTAACAGCAAATTTGCTACCGGGCCTGAAATCCAGGATGGCGCTGAGTTGCAGACGACCGAGACGCCGAACCTTTCCGATGTCATCAAGTCGAGCCAGGGGACGATTGAGCAGCTGAATACGATTCTTGCCAAGGTCGACAACCTGGTCGATTCGCTCAACAGCGGCAAGGGGTCGATCGGCATGCTCATCAATGATCCGACCCTCTATAACCGGGCGATTGCGGCGCTGAATGAGATTCAGAGCCTTGTGGACCAGGTGAGCAATGGAAAAGGCTCCATCGGGAAACTGATTGCCGATGACACGCTCTACAACCGCGCCAATGACACGGTAGCCAAACTGCAGGATGTCGCGAAACAGATCGATAGCGGAAACGGCACGATCGGCAAGCTGATCAAAGATGAGACGCTCTATAACAATTTCCGCGAGGCGACGCAGAATCTGAACTCGTTATTGAAAGACATCAACGCCGGCAAGGGCAGCATCGGCATTCTGGCCAAAGACCCGAAATTTGCCGAGAAGCTGAATGACACGGTCACCAAGCTGGATTCGATCCTGAATCGTGTGGACAATGGCGAGGGCACGATCGGTCAGCTGATGGTGAACAAGGACCTTTATAACCACACCGACGAGATGATTCAGAATACGAATAATCTGATCATCGCGATAAGGAAGGATCCGAAGAAGTATCTGACGATTCATCTGAAGATTTTCTAGCAGCTTGCGGCGCAGTTAGCTTTTTATTCCCTGCGCCAGCAGATCGATCAGCTTGTTGATGCCGCTCTGATCCAGATCACGCAGAGTGGCATACTCGCTGACTTCGATGATTCTGATTCTGGGATCCTTGAGAAGAATGCCAAGGAGCGCACCGGTTTCTGCGAGGCTCAACCCTTCGGGATGCGGGAAATACGCAACGGGCATATCACTCTGCCGCATAACGTCGATGTCAAAATGGAGCAGGATTGCCACGGAAGGTGGAATGACTTCCAGAATCTTTCGTGCCGCTGCCTGCATGCCCATTTGCCGCAGATCTTTCAGCGACATTGAAGCCGGCTCAGCCTCAGGAGACTGCGATGGTTTTGTCCAGCCAATCACCGTGACCTGCGAAGGCTTAAGCACTGGACCCGCCCAAAACGGGGAGGGATGCGTAAGCAGCCATACACCTGACGATGCCGCGCTGTGACTGATCGCAGGGTCCGGGGCGGCATCATCGAAGTCGCCATCGACATAGAGGACGTGGATGTCGTGACCGCCGGCCTGCATCAGGGCCTGGACTGACCCGATCACGACGCTGCAATCACAGCCAATGAGTAGCGGCACATTTCCGGGCTGCCGCAGAAATGGCTCGATTCGCGCGCTGACACATTCCCATGCAATTCTGGGTCCCGGCCAGTTTCTGATCGGAGGAATGGAATGATGAGGAAGATAGCTCGGAATGGCGACATCCCCCTCATCGGACGCTTTGCAGCCAGCGGAATGCAGTCTATCGAGGAGATGGGTATCGCGGTAAGCTAGCGCGTCGTTTTCGTTGCCGGGATACAGCGAGCCGCTGCGAAGAGGAACGCCGAGAATGCGGTAGGTGCGGTCTGATATCTCTGTTTCGAGAGCGGCTGTTCCCGGTTCGGCAAAGAGAGCAGTGCTCAGCACAGCTGCCGAACCAATCAGAAATTGTCTGCGTTCCATGGGAGCTAGCTTACATTGGCAATTTCAGGCGTCTGAAAACTATACAGTCTGCGTGTTAGGCTTTTGAACAAACACAGCTGATGCCGCTGTGCTACTCCTGGCCAGCACCCGTACCACGCAAGCAGAGGTGTGGCCTGCATTTCGAGGACTGTCTATGCAACTGCTTCGCCTTGCTTCGGTGCTTCTGCTCAGCACCGGCTTCGCCCTTGCGCAAAACTCTAACGGAACACTTTCGGCGCTCACGGCCGCGGACCAGGCTGCGAACGCTGCTCCGGCTGAGCCTACAACTCCGCACAGTTTCGACCTGTCGGCTATCGATAAGACCGCTGACCCCTGCACGGACTTCTTCCAATACGCCTGCGGCAACTGGCGGAAAGCGAATCCGATTCCGAGCGACCAGGTGCGCTGGGGACGTTTCAATGAGCTCTCCGAACACAACCGCTATCTGCTTTACCTCGATCTGAAGAAAGCGGCAGACTCGCCGCAGACGGCGCTGCAACACAAGTACGGCGACTTCTTTGCCGCCTGCATGAATACGGATGTGGCCGACAAGCTCGGTGACAAGCCGATTCAGCCGATCCTCGCGCATATCGACAGCCTCAGCGATAAGAAGCAGCTCGGCATGCTGCTGGCGCACCTGCAGACGCAGGCCGGCGTTCCTGCCTTCATGCAGTTCCGCGTGGAGCAGGACCAGAAGGATTCGACCCGGCAGATCGCGGATACGGCGCAAGGCGGCCTGTCACTTCCGGATCGCGATTATTACCTCGAGGACAATCCGCGCATGACGAAGGTGCGCGCGCAGTACCACGATTATGTGGTCGGGGTATTCAAGCTGATCGGCGATTCTCCGGACAAGGCTGAGGCTGAGGCGAAGAGCGTCATCGACATTGAAACGGCGCTGGCGAAAGGCTCGCTACCGCGTGTTGAGTTGCGTAATCCAGACAACGTGTACCACATCATGAAGGTGACTGAGCTGAATACACTCGCACCGGACTTTGACTGGACGGCTTACATCGATGGCCTGAGCGCGCCGCACTTCGACACGCTGAATGTGGCCACGCCGGAATACTTCAAAACTCTGAACCAGGTGATTGACGGCCAGAGCCTGGACAATATCAAGAGCTATTTACGCTTCCATGCGGCCAACACTTTCGCGCCGTGGCTCTCAAGTAACTACGCTGACGCCAGCTTCAACTTCTTCCAGAAGACTCTGCAGGGGCAGGTCGAGCAGACGGCCCGCTGGAAGCGCTGCACGGCACTTACCGATCGGGCAATGGGCGAAGCTGTTGGACAGGACTGGGTGAAGGAAAACTTCCCGCCTTCTGCCAAGGAGAATATGGAGAAGCTGGTGGCCGCGCTGAAGGTGGCGCTGGCGCAGGACATTCAATCGCTGCCGTGGATGAGTGAAGACACCAAGAAGCAGGCAGAAGTGAAACTCGACGCCTTCCGCCAGAAGATCGGCTATCCAGAGAACTGGCGCGACTACTCGAAGCTTGAGGTGAAGCGCGACGATCTGGTCGGCAACCTGCGGCGCTCAGCCACGTTTCGCTGGGACTGGGAGATCAATCACCTGGGCAAGCCCGTCGACGAGAAGGAGTGGGGCATGACTCCGCCGACGGTCAACGCCTACTACGATCCGCCGATGAATGACATCAACTTCCCTGCCGGCATTCTGCAGCCGCCTTTTTTTGATAACAGCAAAGATCCCGCGGTGAATTTCGGCGGCATCGGCGTCGTGATCGGCCATGAGATGACCCACGGCTTTGACGACGAAGGCAGCAAGTATGACGCCAAGGGCAATGTGAAGGACTGGTGGACGCCCACGGACAGGAAGGAATTTGACGCCCGCACGGACTGCGAAGTGAAAGAATACAGCGGCTTCGAACCGGTTGCGGGAACGCATCTGAACGGCAAGCTGACGCTCGGCGAAAATACCGCCGATAACGGCGGCATTCGCATCGCATACCAGGCACTGCTGAGCACGCTGGTTGCGGAGAACGTGAGTCCAGATAAGAAAATTGACGACTACACATCGCCGCAGCGTTTCTTTATCTCGTTTGCGCAGGTATGGTGCGAAAACCGCACCGATGAGGTGCAGCGCGTTTCGGCTAAGACCGATCCCCATTCGCCGGGCATGTTCCGCGTGAATGGCGTGGTGCGGAACTTTGACGAATTTGGCAAAGCTTTTGGCTGCCATAAGGGCCAACCGATGATGCCGGATGACGCTTGCCGTGTATGGTAGTTAACAGGGCACAAGGGCTCAGATTTCAGTGAAAAAATTTCTGGGCCCTGAGTGCTTACTGTTTCAAAGCGCAAAAAGTCTCAACAATAGCACGCACAAGACAGGGCTATTTTGCTTAAAGCGAGTCAATTCTGAGACCTGCGCCCCGAGAGCTATGCCCTGAAGGCTTCTGCTGTTTTACAATGCAAACGGGAGCATCTCCCGACCCAGTTGCCTGCGCCATCCTTTATGGCCAGGATGAAGGAAGCGCATGAAGTTTAAGAAAATTGGCCAGATCTCTTTGGCTGCGGTGGTATCCCTTGTTCTGATGTTCGGAGCCACCTCGTGCATGAATGACTACACTGTGGCGTATGTCTTCACCGTTGGAACCCAATACAACCAGATCGGTTCTTTCAAAGAAAGTTATGAAACAGGCGCGCTGGTAACTGCGCCGGGCTCACCCTTCGGCTCGGGCGGCACCGCCCCCATTCGCACCTTCGTCCTCAGCGGCGGACGTTATCTGTACGTTCTGAACCAGGGCGCGGCGCAGACCGATTCCAGTGGCAACATTACCTACACGGGCGCGAATGTTTCGCTTTTCAGTATCGGCGGCAACGGCACCCTCGCTTTCCAGGCCAGCTACACGAGCCAGGGCTTCAATTCGATCCGCTTCCTTCCGGACACTTCCGGGAAGTTCCTGTTCATTCTGGATTCGTATGCGCCTCAGTCCTCAACCGGCGTATCGCCGCAGGCCGGCTACAGCGCGGCGTATCCATGCCAGGGCTCGGACGGCAAGTATTACCCAACCGGCGACCTCACCGCATTTAACATCGATCCGAATACGGGCCGGTTGTCGATCATCACCAACCAGCAGCAGCAGAATGCCAATGGCACGCAGCTGACTTACTTCCCAATCGGGTGCTCGCCGATAGACTTCACCGTCTCCGGTGGCTACGTACTTAGCGCGGATGCGGGCAGCACGTCGAACAACGACGTGCAGACGGTTTTCCCCTATGCCCTGAACTCATCGAACGGCCAGCTGACGCTGACGCAGAATGCTCCGCTGGTGATGGGCACGCAGGGGATGTCGGCGATCAGCGTAGCTCAGGGATCGTTGCTCAGCGGCAGCAAGTACGTCTACATTCTGGATGCAGCTGCAAACAGTGGATCGGGTGAGATTCTTCCCTTCACCGTAGGCACGAGCGGATCGCTGCAGGCGTTGACCAATGGCGCTGTGGCGAACGACGCGACCGCGGCCAATCCGGTTTCGCTGGTTGTGGACAGCAAGGGCAAGTATCTCTTCGTTGTGAGCGCGGGACCGACGACCGGCATCGTGAATCCGATCAGCCAGATCACCGGATGGACTATCGACCCGACCAACGGCACTCTGCAGCACATTGCGGGTGAACCGTTTGGCACCGGCTCCGGAGTGAACTGCATCTTTGAGGATCCGTCGAACCAGTACGTCTACACAACGAGCTTTAATGACAGCCAGATCACCGGACGCATTCTCGATCCGAACTCCGGCAATCTGACGCTGTTGCGCAGAGGGTCGACGTTCAATTCGGTGGGCAATCCAACCTGGTGCGCGGTCAGCGGACGCACGACCTAGCCGGGAGAGCAAGTTAGACCTGCAGCAGGCGGCCCGCTGAAAGCGCTCGCCGCCCGCCGCAGGAGTGGCCGTACTTATGTAGCTGAAATCGGCACGAACTTTTACAATGCAAGCGGGAGCAATCCCTTACAAAAGAAGCCTGTACCACACTGGACAGGATGAAGGAAGCGCATGAAGTTGAGGAAATCCGGCCGGGCGCTACTGGCCACCGCAACAACTCTAGGACTGGGCCTCGGTCTTACGTCCTGCAGTCCAAGCAACACCATTGACTACGTTTATGTCACTGCCTCGAAGGCCAACCCCGGCCAGATCAGCGTATACAGAGTCGACTCTGAATCGGGCGCACTGACCCAGATTCAGGACTCGCCTTATCCTTCGGGCGGAAGAAATCCAGTGGGTGCGGTCACGTCGCCTGACGGCAAGTATCTCTACGTGATCAACAAGGACGATAACAGCATCGTTGCGTTTGCCATTGGCACTGACGGCAAGCTGTATCCGCAGCAGACATGCAACACACCTGGGTCGGAGCCTATATCCCTGGCCATCAACTCGAGCGAAACGCTTCTCTACGTCGCCGACTTTTACTCGCCCACCACTCCGGGCGGCCCCGTGTACAGCAGCGCCAACCCGGGACCGGGTGCCCTGGTGGTCTACACGGTCGATAATTCGTCGGGCAAAATTGGCGGCGGCAACTGCAATCCGGTGCAGCAGACGTTTGTTGATGCCAACAATGTCACGCAGACGGCTACCTACGTGCCGATTGGCTTCAGCGCGACGGGTGTGAATGCTCTGGCCAACGGCAACTCGGTCTTCGTCAGCGCGCAGGACGGCCTGCCATCGGCGACGAGCACGCTGGGTGAGGTGGATGCGTTCAATGTAAGCTCCAGCGGTGTTCTGTCGGCGGTCACGAAGTATCCAACGGGTACGACGCCATCGGCGATTGCCAGCGATCCGACGAACCGTTTCGTTTACGTGACTGACAGCCGCCAGAACCAGCTGATCGTTTACACCGTCCTGTCGACCGGCGTTCTGAACTCAAGCCAGAACCCGCCGCTCAAGACGGATACCTTCCCGGTGGCTGTGGCGGTTGACCCGCGCGGGGAGTACATCTATGTGGCGAATTACAACTCGGCTGACGTCACAGCGTATGCGATCAACCAGTCCACCGGCACGCCGTCCGCGATTGCGGGAGCAAGCGGCTATGCCACGGGCGCAGGTCCTTCCTGCGTGATCGTAGAGCCGGCGCTCGGACGCTTCATTTATACCGCGAATTTCATCGACAACACGGTGACCGGTATGGAACTGAATCCGAATACAGGCGCGCTGACGGCTAATCAGAACTCGCCTTATCTGTCTGCCGGACAGCCTACCTGCGCTGCGGCCATCCCGCATGGCAACCATTCCACGCAGGCGGTTTCGGCGGTCGCCGGCAGCTAGATAGTTTTCCTCAACTTCACCCCTGAAGGCCCGCTCACCGGCGGGCCTTTTCTTGTGATTCAATCAAATATGTGAGTCACGAATTTGAAGTTGGCAACGTACATATCGGCTCAGGCAAGCTGTTTCTGATCGCCGGGCCCTGCGTCATTGAAAGCGAAGCGCATGTGCGCAAGATGGCGGACGCCATCCAACGCATTACCTCTGATCTTGGTGTTCCTTATATCTTCAAGGCCTCGTATGACAAAGCCAACCGGACCTCGGTTGATAGCTTCCGTGGGCCGGGGCTGGTCGAAGGCACGGCGATCCTGCGTCGTGTGGCTGAAGCTACGGGCCTGCCTGTGCTGACGGACGTGCACGAGCCCTCGCAATGCGAAATTGCCGCCGAAGGGGCTGATGTCCTGCAGATTCCTGCGTTCCTCTGCCGCCAGACGGATCTGCTTCTCGCTGCCGGAAAAACAGGACGCGCGATCAACGTTAAGAAAGGGCAATTTGTCGCGCCCTGGGATATGAAACACACTGTGGGGAAGCTTTTGACCACTGGCAACAACCGCTTCTTCCTCACCGAGCGCGGCGCGAGCTTTGGATACAACAATCTCGTCGTGGACATGCGCTCGCTGCCGATCATGCGGAAGCTTGCGCCTGTGGTCTTTGACGGGACGCATTCGGTGCAAACGCCTTCAGCTGCGAACGGCGTCTCTGGTGGCCAGCCGGAGTTTATCCCTGTGCTGACACGGGCTGCGGTAGCGGCCGGAGTCGACGGCGTTTTCCTTGAAGTGCATGACAATCCGGCAGAGGCGAAGTCGGATGGCGCCAATGCTCTCGATCTGAAGTATCTGCGTCCGCTGCTGGAGACGCTGCTGGCGATTCACGAAGCTGCGCAGGTGAAAGTGGTGAGCCAATGATGCCTCCGGTGCAGCCGGGGCGCATTGAAGTCATCACCGGGCCGATGTTTTCTGGAAAGTCTGAAGAGCTGATCCGGCGGCTGAAGCGGGCACGCATCGCCAGGCAACGCGTGGTTTGTTTCAAGCCGGATATTGATCTGAGATATCACCGGTCGGCGATCGCTTCCCATAGCGCGCAGACCCACGATGCTTGTGTCGTAGCGAACGTGGAACGTCTGCGTGAAGCGTTGTTTGCGCAGATCGACCAGATCGAAGTTGTCGGCATCGACGAGGCGCAATTCTTTGACGAGAGCCTGATTGCGCTGTCACTGGAACTGATACACCTGGGCAAGCGCGTTCTGATTGCCGGACTGGATACAACTTTTGCCGGAGAACCTTTTCGTCCTATTCCCGACCTGATGGCGATTGCCGATGAGGTGATGAAGCTTTCGGCTGTCTGTATGCGCTGCGGGGCTCCGGCGGTCCACACGCAGCGGCTTGGTGGGAGTCAGGAGCTAGTCGTAGTCGGCGCGGCTGGGATGTATGAGGCGCGCTGCAGGGCTCATTTTGAGCCGTTTGCCGATTCGGAACAGCTGGAGCTGCCTACTGCTGAGGTTGCGGCGAAAGGGTAGGCGCGGGTCTCTTACCCTTTCGCCAAATACGCGAAAGGATAGGGCACCCGGGATTCTGGTGGAACCGACGAGAAGCAGATCCTTCGCTACGCTCAGGATGACTGCCTCTGAAGTCCGACGATTCCCCTGCGATTTTTTTCATGGAACCAAAATCCCCTGTCGTGGTGTCTAAGCCTTTAGAGTGAGCGAGACACTCGGCCGCCGGCGGCTTAATTCAGCTAAAAGATGGGCCGCTGACGCACACGCGCCCACTTCCCTGGGTATGGGAGATGCCAGACTCCCTGCCTATTTGTTACTGTAGGAGGATATTCCGAGGTGCAAGCAGGAACAATAGTGGGAAATCTGGCAGGCGTTGTAGCAATCCGACCCGAAGAGGCGGACGTTGTTGCGGAGCTCAAGGCGGGCTCTGAAGAGGCTTTTGCGTGGCTGATCTCGACCTATCATCAGCCTATCTATAGCGTCATTGCGCGCATGCTGCAGAATCCCGCAGACGCGGCGGACGTGACGCAAGATGTCTTCATCAAAGTCTTTCGCGGCATCGGTGGTTTTCATGGCGAATCGAGCCTGAAGACCTGGATGTACCGAATCGCGCTGCATGAAGCTTCAAACCAGCGCCGCTGGTGGTCGCGCCATTGCCGTCAGGAAGTGACCATCGAGACCGAAACCGGCCACTCTGCCGATGGCCAGGCGATCTGTATCAAGGACACGCTGGTCGACGCGAACGAGTCGCCATTCGACCTGGCAGCGCACGCAGAAATCCGCGCGCGGGTGGAAGCTGAGCTGCGCGAGATTTCCGAGCCGTTTCGGTCGGTCCTGATCCTGCGCGATATTGAAGGGCTGGCGTACGAAGAGATTGCCGAAATTCTGAACGTGCAGTTGGGCACGGTGAAGTCGCGCCTGATGCGTGGCCGCGCCCAGATCAAAGCACGTCTTGCACCCTTTGCTGAGGCGGCTGCGAAGCGCCCTGCCGGCGCTACGCGGCACCCTGTGTCTGCTGTTGCCTGCATCGTAAAGGAGGCCCAATGAGCAAATGCAGCAGCGTTCGCGCTCAGTTTTCGGAATACCTTGACGGAGCGCTGACCGGAGTTGCCATGCAGGGCGTGGCTGCACATCTGGAGTCGTGCCGGAAGTGCTCTGTGGAGTTCGAGCGCTGGCGCAGCGCACAGCGGATGCTTGCCGATCTTGGTCCCGCGAAGGCTCCCGCCGACATGGCGCTGCGGCTGCGCGTAGCCATTTCGCAGGAAAAGACACACTCGCCGAAACAGAATCTGGCGCGGTGGCAGGTGCGCTGGCAGAACACGGCCGCCCCTTTCCTGCTGCAGGCGTCGGCAGGCCTGGCCAGCGCCGTTTTGTTGATCGGTACCGTAGGGCTGCTGATCGGCGCGGTCGCCGCGCCTGAATCTGCTTCCGCAGGCGATGAGCCGCTGGGGAATGCCTCCAGCCCGCACCTGCTCTACTCGAACTCGGCAGCTACTACGCCCGCCATTGGCGATCGCGACAACCCTGTGGTGGTAGAGGCTTACGTCGATGGCTACGGGCGCGTTTACGACTATGCAATCGTCTCTGGCCCGAGCGATATCCGCACCCGTTCGCAGGTTGAAAACCAGCTCCTCTTCAGCGTCTTTGAACCGGCTCGCTTCTTTGGCCAGCCTGTGCGCGGACTGGTTGTGCTTTCCTTCTCCGGCGTATCCGTTCAGGGATAAAGCCGAATCCATCTCCCCCGATGGATTAGTAAGTCTTCCCTTCTTTCTGCGTCGAGTGGATGACTCCCGCATCCACGCTTAATTCATACTTTTCGGAGTTGCCGCTCCACGCGTGCACGTCGAAGCTGCCTCCCGGCAGGACCTTTTGCACATCGATCCTTTGCATTGTGAGAGGCGCTCCGTCTTTCAGGACTGCGGCTTTATCTGAAGTCGAAATAAAGTAAGCGGCGCCGGAACCCACGATGGTCGCGTGGCCTTCTGGGTCCATCAATGCTGCGGTTTTCTCGTCGATGCCAATGCCCTTCACCGATGGCAATGAATGATCGGCCTGAATGCGCGCCATGAAGACCAGCAGGCGACCCATGCGGTCGCGGGTGACGAAGTGCGTGTCGGTGATGGTGTCTTTCAGGGCGGGATCGTTGAGGAAGGCATGGGCGATCACGACGCGCGGTATGAACGGATTGCTCAATGCCATCTTTGAGCTGAGGTCGGGGCCGTCGGGCGGATCGTTCTGCGCGGAATAGATGTACTCGCCCTGCACGGCGAGGCCTGCGCTGGTGCCGCCGATCGGTATTCCTTTTTGGATGGCGGCGTTCAGCTGCGCCTGCACCGGTGTGCCCTGCCAGAAGTTGATGTAGTTGGCCTGGTCGCCGCCGGAGATGAAGATGGCTTCAGCCTTGCTCATCGTCTCTGCCACGAAGGGATCGTTTGCTGCGGCTCTGTTCGGAATGACGAGCGTCGCCACTGAATTTAAGTGGCACAGATCCTGGATGTAAGGGTTGTAGGCGTCAGTGCCTGTGGCTCGCAGGATGAGGAAGTCACCGCCGCCCGCGCGCTGGCACATCCAGCGAAATGCGGCGTCAAGATCCTTGCCACCGCCCATGAGCGCGAATCCCGCCTGTGTTGTGGTTGCTACATCGTTCGCGTTGCCTGCTCTGAAATAGTGGTAGGGAGCGGTTTGTGCGTTTATGGGCAGAAATTGAGCTGCGAGCATCGCAGCGGCGAGGGTGAGCACACGGCGTTGTACGCATCGGGACGAAAGAGAAAGCATCAGGCCTCCGGGCCGGAATCTGTTGCACTCAGCTTATCGTCCCAGAGATTTATTGCTTGCTGTCCGTGATGTTGATATCGCGCTGGTGGACGCTGGCCTGCAGCTCCGGCACGACGCCGTCGTTCACGATGACCTCGGTTGGCAGGCCCTGCACCAGCATGCGGTGCGTCACCTTTGACCGCGCCGGAATCTGTACGCGCGCCGTTTGCTTTGCCGACTGGGAGTGCACGGTTACGGGCACCTCGGCGGCAGCATAGCCGTCGTTCGCGATGTCAATGGCAACGAGATACTGACCCGCCTGCGATGATTTCGACGGGTTGACGGCGGCGATGGAGAGATCGGGCAGGCCCTTGTCGTGATAGACCCAGTCGTCGAAGAACCACTTCAGGTCTTTGCCGCTGGCCTGTTCTAGAATGTGCTCAAAATATTCCGGCGTGGTGTCCTGCTTCGGGTCGTAGGTGCGCAATGCGGCGGAGAGAGCTTTATCGCCGACGAGATCGCGCAGCATCCAGAGCACATAGGTGGATTTGTTGCGATAGTAGACGGCATCGGATGCTTCGATGAGAGGCTGGCCGGTGCTTTCGCCGGGGCTTGACGGTTCCCCGAGCGCCAGCGCTCCGCGCGATGCTTCGAGGTGTTCGAGCGCGGCATCGCGGCCTGCTGTCTGCTCGATCCAGAGCGTGCCCATGAAGTTGGCTACACCCTCGTTCAGCCATTCGCGCGGCGACTGGAAATATGCGTGCGCGATGCTGTGGCTCAAGGCGTTGGCAAGCTCCTGCGGTTCGAGCGCTTGCAGGCCAGTGGCTGTTACGGCCCCCTGCTCGAAGGCGGCGTCGTGTTTGTCGGGCAGATCGAAGATCGTCAGCGGCTCCTTCGGCTTGCTGCCCAGCCACTGTTCGATGAGCGGCTGCACCATGGTTGCCGCCGTCAGATAGCCCTGGACATTTGGTTCGTCGTAGTCGGCGGAGAGGACGCGCAGGCCGTTCGCTTCATGCGCGATGCGAGTGGCGAGAAAGAGGTTGAGTGTTCCGAAACCAAGGCGCGCGGCGGGCAGCGAGAAGGTCACTACTCCGGGAAACGGTGCTGTTGGGGTGGCTGATGGAGCCGGGACCGCGATGAAATGGCCATTGATGACGGCGGCGTTCGGTACCGTGCCTATATATTCGGCGGTGACACGGACGGAAACCTGCGCATTCTGCTGGCGCAACTTCTGGCGTCCAATTTCGGTGAAGAGCTTTGCGCCCTCGCCGAGAAACTGCGGCACAGACGACACCGGATACCAGACGACGTCGCCGAAGCCGCGTAGGCCGGTGAAGTCCTCGGAGATCTGGTCCCAGTCGGATTGCTGCGCGAGATCGACAGGCGTGCCGATGTCTTCCAGTCTCTTCGTTGAGGCTGGAATCGCGCCGCTGTAGACGATATCGAGCGTCAGCTCTGATTTAGGGACAAGTGGCTTTGGCAGAACGGCGACAGCTTCGCGCAGCTGGCCGGTGTGGTCGGCGTCGCTATTGATGATCTGCTGCGTGAAGGCTAACTTCTGGCCTTCGATGCTGATGGTTTCGAATTTGAGCGATGACGAGAGCTGCAGCGGAAGACGCGCCAGGGGCTGGCTGCTGTCGTTGCGGAGCGTCACGTGGGCGCGCGCGGCGATTGCCTGGTCCTTGAGCATCAGGTGCACGTCGAGATCGTAGGCAGTGAAGGTCAGCGCGGATCGCTCGGCGTCGCTCAACTTCACGTCTGCGGCTTGCGGCTCTTTTGTGTCGGGCTGCTGCGCATCCTTCGACGAGCGGGAGAAGAGAACTTTCCCCCGGGGCGGAGGAAGCTGGTCTTCCTGCGTCTGGTCCTGTGAAGATGGCTGCGACTGGCTTTGCGTTGCTGATTGCTTCGTCTGAGTTTGCGTTGGGCTTTGTTGCGCGAAGGCAACTGCACTGCATACGACCGCCGCTAAAAGCGGCCTTACTACCATCATGAACCTAAACCTTTTTGTACTTTCTTTTTGGGTGTCGCTACTGCCTTTGGCTGCTCCTGCGCAGCACGCCGCTGCCTCGCCGCTTCGTAGAGGACGACCGCTCCGGCTACCGACACATTCAGCGAAGCCACTTTGCCTGCCATCGGGATGCTGAGGAGATGATCGCAGTGCCGTCGCACCAGATCGTGGAGGCCCGCGCCCTCTCGTCCAAGAACCAACACACAGTTAGACGTGAAATCGAACTCGTCGTAAGACATAGTCCCGCGCTCGTCGAGGCCCACGCACCAAAGATTGTGCTCCTTTAGCTCTTCCAGCGCGCGACTAAGATTCACGACGCGCGCGATCGGGACGTGCTCTGCTGCGCCGGCGGAGGCCTTGATGGCCACCGGGCTCAGGGGAGCGGAGCGGCGCTCGGTGAGGATGACACCGTCGGCCCCGGCTCCGTCGGCGGTGCGCAGCAGTGCGCCGAGATTCTGCGGGTCTTCAACACCATCCAGCGCAAGCAACAGACGCGGCTCGGGGCTCTTAAGCAGGTCTTCAAGTTCAAGCATGGCCTTGGCCCGGACGACGGCGACGACACCCTGATGCCCCGGCGTTTTGGCCAATTTGGTCAGGTGCTCGCGCGGCTCGAAGCGCAGACGGACACCGGTCTCGCGGCAGGCGTCAATGATGCGCTGCAGGCGCTGATCATGGCGCTCGCGGGCGACGCAGACGTGGTCGAACTGGCGGCTTCCGGCGCGCAGAGCCTCTTCCACCGGATGCAACCCATAAAGAACTTCCATTGTATCCAGTGTAATGCTTGCGGCATCGTATCTATGTGCCGGATAATAAGAGTGTTAGCGGATCGCTCTTCCAGCTCTGCCGCATGGCCCTATCCGTCTCCGAGGAATTCACCATGAGTCCGATCGAAAAAGTGCAGAATTTTCTCTCGAAGAGAGTCTTTGGCGTTGCAGATTCCGTCTCACAACCTAGTATGAGCACGGCATCCATCTCATTGACGACACAGTCGCGACAGGAAAACGCCCTGATCGCGCAGGGACTGAAGCGCCACGACGAAGGACTGCTCGACGAGCTGATCGTGCAGTATCAGCATCGTCTGCTGCGCTACCTGCTTTACCTGACAGGAAACCGCGAAATCGCCGAGGACCTCTTCCAGGACACATGGATGCGTGTGCTGCTGCGCGGCGCTCAATACAATGGCAACGCCCGCTTCGACACCTGGCTCTTTACCATCGCGCGCAACCTTGTGATCGACATGCGGCGCAAACGGACCATGGTGAGCCTGGATGAATTGTGCGAAGGCGGCGAAGATGATCGCGCTTTCGAGGTTCCCAGCAACGGTCCGAATCCGTTGGAGCTATATCAGGGATATGAGAACGGCCATCTGGTGGCCAAGCTGCTTTTAACGCTCGATCCGCTGCACCGCGAAGTGCTGGTGCTTCGCTTCCATGAAGAGCTTTCGCTCGATGAGATCTCGCAGGTGACCGCTGCTCCATTGTCAACGGTGAAATCGCGGCTGTATCGCGGGCTGGCCTCGCTGAAGCCCCGGCTTGAGGCAATGACCCGGCAACAGGAGGCGTTGTGAACCACCTGGGCCCTCATACAAATCCTGAACCAGATCAGCAGATGGTGGAGATGCTTGCCGGCATGAATGCGACTGCGGACATGCAGGTTGTCCAGCGGACTCGGCGCGCAGTGATGCAGGCCGCAGCCGAAATGCGCGAGCAACAGCGGCGCACTCGCCGGAACATGGCGGTTGTGTTGTTGACAGTCACGGTGCTCGCCATGGTGCTGACGCCTGCGATCTGGA
>Ga0209773_10000196_pt1 | contig 18417 bp, 11 predicted proteins | sample BogFormECP14_OM1_FD_188244 | JGI IMG/M metagenome (GOLD analysis project Ga0209773, IMG submission 188244) | Bog forest soil microbial communities from Calvert Island, British Columbia, Canada - ECP14_OM1 (SPAdes) (version 2) | ecosystem: Environmental > Aquatic > Freshwater > Wetlands > Bog ... | reverse complement strand
TATATATCTTAGGTATAATAATTCATTCTTTGTTAATATCTCAATCGGTATAGTTTAAGTGGTTAAAACGATTGTCTCATATACAGTAGCTAAAGGTTCGATTCCTTTTGCCGGTATTTGTAAAAATAACACAAAGCAAAAATAATACCGATAATATACTTTTTTTATTAATATAATTATATTTATTATATTTGATTAAATATATTTAATCTTTATTAATTAGGCCTTATCGTCTAATGGCTAAGACACAGCGCCTTCAATGCTGTTATACGGGTTCGAATCCCGTTAAGGCTATAAATAATGTAATTATATATAGATAAATAAAAAATATATAATAAGTAATATAAATATTTTTTATTATTATGCCCGCTTCACTTAATTGGCAAAGTATCTGTTTTGTAATCAGAATCTGAGAGTTCGATCCTCTCAGTGGGCTATATTTATAGACTTATGCTTTTAATAGATAAATTAAATACCTCAAATTAGCTATATTATTCTTATTAAATACTAATAAAAGTTAACATTTTCCTTGATACCTGATACCAAGATGGTTACTTTGTACTCGGAGGATACAGTCGTAAAGATTAAATATTTAAGTAATTTTAATATATCTTAATCCTCTTAATATTCTATTTTGGGTGAAATACGGTGAAATCCTTATTGATATTACTTCACTTCAATCTATAAATATAGCAGGGCTATAGCTTAACGGTTAAAGCTTGCCACTCATAATGGCATGATAGAGGTTCGATTCCTTTTAGCCTTAATATAAGAATATTATATATAATTATCGATATAATCTACGTGCTGGAATTGGTAGACGGGGCAAGCTTAAGTCCTGCTTTTTTAAGAGTTCGACTCTCTTCGTAGATATTCATGAGGTTTGAAATTAAATTAAAAAAATAAAAATAGAGTAAAGTTTTAATTTATTAAGAATAGAGAGTAAAAAGTATATTAAAATTACTTATAATATAATCTACTAAGGTTAAACGGAGAGCAGCACAAATAGGTAGTGCGTCCGCTTTGGGAGTGGGAGGTTGTTGGTTCGAATCCGATCTTTCCGAATGTCACGAAGAGCTGCCTATACGTTCGTGTTTTTTTTTTTAGAGACGAGGTTATATGCGTTTTAACAAAACCTAACACTACGGGTAATATTATAAAATATAATTATAATAAACAAAAATGAAACAATTAAATAATAAATTTAAATATATGGATGCAGTTACTGAAAATAATTATATATCTAAAAATTCACATGTTCATAATAATAGACCTTTACCTACTCATCCTTATCATATAGTAGATCAATCACCATGACCTATAACATTGTCAGGTGTATTATTAAGCTTAACATTAAGTGCTGTGTTATCTTTCCAGGGATATCCTATGGGAGATATATTCTTATTAAGTTCTTTTATCTTATTAAATTGAGGAATGTCCCTTTGATTTAAGGATATAATAACAGAAGCTAGTTTTTTAGGATCACACACAGATAAAGTACAAAAAGGTATTTCATTAGGTGTAGTTTTATTTATAGTGAGTGAAGTATTCTTCTTCTTATCTATTTTCTGAGCTTATTTTCATTCTTCATTAGCACCGGCTATTGAAATAGGATCAGAATGACCCCCTAAAGGTATAGAACCAGTAAATGCTTCAGAAGTACCAACTGCTAATACTACATTATTATTATCATCAGGTTCAGCTGTAACAGTATCACATCATTCATTAGTAGATCGAGCTATCGATTGAGCTAATAATGGATCTATAGCTACAATATATATGGCATTATTCTTCACATTGCTTCAAGGAATGGAATATTTTGGAGTATCTTATACTATCACTGATAGTGTATTCGGTTCTACTTTTTACATGGGTACAGGCTTCCATGGACTGCACGTTATTATCGGTACATTATTCTTAACGGTTGGAGCTTTAAGAATTTATTCATATCAAGTAACAAATACTCACCATGTTGGTGTTGAATCAGGTATACTATATTGACATTTTGTTGATGTAGTCTGACTTTTTTTGTTCGGTGCAGTATATTTCTGAGGAGGACAAGGTCAGGGTTAATTTGATCTGTTTATTTAGAATAATTATTGATTTAATTTTACTTAAGGTAATAAATTAGGATATTTTAAATGGTTAAATGATTATATATTTATTATTAATTATTTAACCTTATTAGATATACATAGTTTAAAGGTAGAACAATTATTTGTGGCGTAATAAGTTCAGGTTCGATTCCTGATGTTTATCCTGGCCCATTCTCTCCTGGAATTCACCGGAAATTATTTTATTCTTTAAAAATAAACTTGGTTACTAATATAACCCAGCCCGGCCCTTTATTGGGTTTACATTTATACAATTTAAGGGTATTTAAGTAGTCCATCAATATAAAACAGGGATAGAGTGAGAAGACAATAAATAATTCACTTGAAAAATCTATATAATAAAATGTTAGAGTGAAAGCTGTTAATAACATATATAACAGAAGTTATTAAATGATCTATAACGAAAGTTATTAGATGAACTTTCGTTATTAAATGATATATAACGAAAGTTCTTAGGGGATATAATAAAGAAAATAAAAATAATAATATAAAGTTCTTCAAATATATATTTTTAATAGATATAAATATATGTTTGTAAGTTAGTTATAAGCCAAGTTGATATTAATTATAGGTATAATTACGTAAAATATAATATGAAATATATATTAATAATAAAAAATAAGAGTTTAATTAATCAAATTTAATTTTTTTTTTATTAAAAAATTATAATAATATCATCACAAACAAGAAAAAATTAAATAAAAAAATATATAAGAAATAAAAAAATATTACATAAATACTAAGTAAAGTATATATATAATTTTTTTAATAAAAAAAAATAAATAAAAATATAAAAAAATTATAAAAACAAAATATAAATTACATAACAAAAAACGATTAAAAATAATAAAAATGATCGTACAAGCAGCGAAGATTATTGGATCAGGATTAGCAACAATAGGTTTAGCAGGGGCTGGAGTTGGGATTGGTTTAGTGTTTGGAAGCTTAATAGAAGCTACAGCACGAAACCCATCTTTACGACCTCAATTATTTGGTTACGCAATTTTAGGCTTTGCTTTGGCAGAAGCAACAGGTCTTTTCTGTTTAATGATAGCTTTTTTGCTTTTGTATTCAGCATAATGATAGTTATTATTAATAATATTAAATTTTATATGAATAAAGTAAACTTTAAAGGTAGTAATAAGATTTCGTGCTTTATGTCTTTAAGTATAAACTCAAACACTTCATGGGTATCGTTTGAGTTATGGAATATACTGGTAATAGGTTGAATACTATTTCTATTATATCAAATAGGTTCAAAAAGGAAACAATTTATTAAAATATTAATTGAGGACCATCCGAATTTAAAAAAAAGAAAAAAAAACATAATATTATTTAGTAAATTAACTTATAGTTCTTTAGTTTTATTGACTGTCTCTTTAATTATAGGAGATCTTTGATATGACTTAAGTAACCTTATTTTTGTTACTAATAAGACGGCCAGTCATCCAATGAATATTCTATATATTGTTAAAGGCTCTTTAGTATTAATATTAAAATGTTTACTGATAGGCATTTATTATAAAATGACAGGATTTGATTCTTGGAAGTTTAGATTAGCATTATTATCTTTAATCACATTTATTACCTGAACTATTTTAGTACATTGTGATTGTTTATCTTTACCAGAGATATTTAAAGCTTGTACCTTTATACATCTTGCTTCTATTTATAATTTGTTAGGTATACCTGATTTAAGTAAACCACCTATTACTGTTTGTCATGTAACACCAAATATGTCAAAAAGTAATATGCCTTCGTATGACCCTAATAAACCGGAGGAATCTTTACCGATGACAACTGACGTAGAAGAATTACAAAATAGAAAGCGTCCTATATCTAGTGTAGACGAATGATGAAAAGCAACCCAGGGTAAGCCAATTACGAACAGTATGGATGCATGATGAGAAGCTAACTTTGGTCAGTCTAAAAAACTAAGTCCAACAAATATAGATAGTCAAAATAGTCAAAATAATCCATATGAGCATGAGCAAATAAGTCACAAAAGTCAAAAAATCAAAAGCAATTCTGTAATTTGAGAACCTAAAAATGAATATGAGGCAGAATTATTTGAAACTCCAACGAAAGAGGAGTGCATAGAAAAAATGGTAGATCTTGATCATGATCTTGATAATATACGACATATGAGGTTAGGTAAAGAAGTTAATCCTGACCCTAAATACTATCAAGAGGGATATCACCCTGAAGTAAGTAAGGATGTGCTTGAAGAAGAATTTCGTGAAGATAAGAAAATCTTAGCAAGAAAATGAGATAACCTTTTAAGGGGATCTAAGGTGCAGCCTGAAATAATAGAAAAAAACCGGGTCCCGACCAAACCTACTTATGCAAAAGAACGATTACAAAGATTAAAGCATGGTAGATACCATATTAGAGTGGGAGCTAACGTTCGAAAAGATGATTTTAAATTGCGAAGAGAAATTTTTTATGAAAGAGGTGAGAGTCCCCTTATGAATGAAATTAAGAATAAAAACCCTAAATGAAAATAATATTAAAGGAATGTATATTATGTCTTTAGGTATATTTATATTTTTTTTTGTTAATCAGTGTTAAGTAAAATCCGTTCTTGTTTAATATTTATTCTGTAGAGTATATAAATCAATACTTTTATATTTGTATTCTCTCTGATAAAATAGGATAAATATAATTAGAATTATTATGTAACTTGATGCTATAAAAATTTATAATTATATATCAAAGATAAATATGTAGTTTTCCCTTCCTAATTTAAAAATAAAACTCATAATATGTTATTTTTAAAATTATACTTGTCCTTTATTAATAGAGGACTAATAATGAGGGGATACGGATCTTTCGTTTTTCCCTTACTCTACTCCGCCCTTAGGGGCGGAGAAAATCTAATTATTATGATATTCAATGGTAATAAATTAGGTGAGAGATAATATCAGAAGAAGTTATAATGGATTTGGCTTTAATATTATTTGGTTTAGGGACAGTAGGATTTATATTTAATAGAAATAATTTAATTTTAATGATTATTTCTATTGAAATCCTATTATTAGCGGTATCAGTAATAACACTGTTTTTTTCGTGACAATTTAATGATATATTAGCAGAAATATTTGGATTATATATTATTGCTGTAGCGGGAGCAGAGTCTGCTATAGGGTTGGCTATTATGATAGCTTATTTTAAAATCAGAAAAGTTTAAAATAAGTATAAATAAACCAGTCTGATATTCTATTTTTGTTTTGAAATATTCGGTGGAACTTGATTTTTATTTTTTTTTGGTGCGCTTCTTTCGCACTCTTTTCCTCCCCTCCAAAAATCAGTTCGCGGGTACCCAAGGGTTCGGTAGGAATATATCCTATTTTTAATAAAATTAAGAATATGATAATTTAGGTACCCAATTTTTATTGAACCCTAAATCTTAAATTCATTTTATAACTTCTTCAAGCATGTCAGTAGTAGGAATAAAAAAGGCATTATATTTTTATAATGCCTTTTTTATTCTTATTATTTGAGGGTTAGGGGTAAGGAGGGGTTGGAAGGAGTGCTGTTTAGCATATTGAGCGTAGTCTTTACAAATCTTCATGTCAAACTATTTCTACCAGATAGTTAACATGAAAGATACAAAATATATAAGAGTTAAAAGGGATCTAAAGAAGAGATCTCTTTATTACAAATTATTCTGCTTAGTGTTATAAGATCAAACCAACCATGATATAGTTTTGATTAAAATATAAATTTAATATTAATTATTAAATAGCAGTAAAAATTTAATAAATATATAGGATGGGGGCTAATAGGGAGGTTGGCTGGTATCGATAATCGAGCATGTTACCCTATACAAAAAAAAAGTAACCAGTTGGGAACTCAGAGCTCACCCTGTAAAAAAAGAGACTTGGAACAACACAAACCACAAACTTAAAATTAAACTTAATAATGTATATAACAATTGTATTCTTACCTTTTTTAGGATCAATTCTCAGTGGGCTGTTTGGAAGAGCTTTAGGTGTTAAGGGTGTACATATAATCAATGTTAGTTGTTTATTATTTACTACTTTATTAGCATTTATCGCCTATTACGAGGTCGTACTGTGTAACTCGCCTGTTAGCGTTGAATTATTTTCTTGAATAAACTCAGAACATTTAAAAATTTCTTGAGCTTTTTATTTTGATCCATTAACAGTTAATATGTTAATTCCAGTATTAATAGTATCTCTATTAGTACACGTATATTCTATTGGATATATGGGTGAAGATCCACATCAACAACGGTTCTTCTCATATATTTCATTATTTACCGGTTTAATGCTGGTGCTAGTAACGGGTAATAATTTTTTAGTTATGTTTTTAGGTTGAGAAGGGGTAGGAGTGTGTTCATATTTATTAGTACATTTTTGATATACTCGGGTTGCAGCGGTAAAGAGTGCATTAAATGCGATGTTTACTAATAGAGTTGGAGATTATTTCTTAACATTGGGATTTTTTGCAATTTTTTATACTTTTGGTACATTAGATTATGCAACAGTCTTTTCAATAGCACCTTATATTAACACTAACGTTATAACTTTCATATCTATTTTATTATTATTAGGTGCAGCAGCCAAATCAGCACAAATCGGTTTACATCAATGACTGCCACAGGCCATGGAAGGACCTACTCCCGTTAGTAGTTTAATTCATGCGGCCACAATGGTAACAGCGGGTGTATATTTATTAGTCAGATGTTCCCCGTTACTGGAACAGTCGGATTTAGCGTTAGCCGTGATTATGATAACAGGTGCAGTAACAGCGTTTTTTGCTGCATCTGTTGGATTATTCCAAAATGATATCAAAAAAGTTATAGCGTACAGTACTATGAGTCAATTAGGAATGATGATTATAGCCGTGGGGTTAAGTCAATATAACATTGCTTTAGCACATTTAGTATTACATGCTATGTATAAAGCAGGATTATTCTTAGCTGCAGGTTCTGTATTACATGCCCTTGGTGATCAACAAGATTTTAGAAGGTTTGGGGGATTAGTAAAAATTTTACCAGTCACATATATAGTAATGTTAATAGCCTCGTTAAGTTTAGCAGCATTACCTTGACTGAGTGGATATTACTCGAAAGATCTGATCATTGAGTTAGCATACGGCTCATATTCCTCATTAGGTTATTTAGTGTATTTATTAGCTACAATAGCAGCATGTTTCACTATGTTGTACTCTGTTAAATTACTTTATTTAACATTTTTAACATATGCTAATGCGCCAAAAGGAAATTATGAAAAAGCACATGAGTCTCCGTGAGTTATGACTTTACCATTAATGATCTTAGGGTTATTAAGTGTTTATTTAGGTAATATTTCACGGGATTATTTCATGGGTTTAGGAAGTCAGGGATTTAGTAACAGCATATTTACACATCCTAATCATATAATATTAATAGATACGGAGTTCGGAGTGCCAACAATAAATAAATTATTACCTCTAACACTAAGTATGTTATTTGCTATAGTAGCTTTATATTTATTTGAGAAAAAACCTCTATGGTTATTAAGATTTAATACATCAAATATTGGTCAAAATATTTATAGATTTTTTAATCAAAGATATTGATTTGAGTTAATATATAATAGATGCATAGTCAAAAGTGCTCTTTATATAGGATATGTAACTAATACTATTTTAGATAGAGGTGCATTAGAGTTAATAGGGCCGAGAGGAGCAGTAGCAGGTTTGTACAAAATAAGTAATTACTTCGCCTCTTTTGACTCTGGTTCTATAGCACGTTATGCGTTTGTTATGTTTTCAGGATTATTATTTATGTTAATAACATGAATAATGTTTACTAATCCTGAATTTATTAGTATAGATAGTTATACTTCTAATTTTATTAATAAAACTCCGTTTTTATCAGTCTTGTCTAATTATACTATTATAACTGTTATGAGTTATCTTAATTGTATAAATAATATCATTTATTATTTATTTACAAAGAAATATTATATATGCATAGATAGTATAAAAGATGATATGATATTTAGTACAATGGGAAAATCAGGTGACAGAAGTCCTATTGACCGGGGTGAAGGTACATCTAGAGATCCTTGAGGTTATGGGACAGGAAATTCAAATAGTAATTCAAGTGGATCCGGTTATAATGGAGGAAATAATAATAGAAATAAAAGAAGTTATGATGATATGGAAATTGAGGGAGAAGATAATGGAGGAAATAATAATAATAGAAATAAAAGAAGTTGTGATGATGGAAGAAATAATAATAATAATAGAAATAAAAGAAGTTATGATGATATGCAAAATGAGGGACAAGATGAAGATCGTGATTTACAATTAGCTATAAAAAGATCAATAGAAGATCAAGCTAGACTTAGAAATAATGAAGAAGATGATGATGGTAAGAATAAAAGAACTAAGGAAACGCATGAAGATAATAATGAAGAAGTTACGTTCGCTCTAGATAAAGGAAAAGGGAAAGCTGTTGATCAGGGTTATTGAGGCAATGATTCTAATAATAAACCAAGTTACGGTTATTATAATAATTATTTTAATAGACCAGGAGGTGGTTCATCTACTAATTATAATGATTCTAATTCAAATACAGATAAAGCTCCTGAAGGTAAGGGTAAAGAACCTATGAGATATCATGACGGTGTTGAGGATGGATATGAGGATAGCCGTAGTCCTAGTCCTGTTGATTCCGTTTATGCTCAAGAGTATTTAGGAAATGTTGATGAAATAAACCTTCAGACTGCTATAAGAAAGTCACTAGAGGACTTAGATAATCAAAACAAGAATAATGTAGGTGAATCATCAACTCAGGCTAACGCTAGCGCAAGTAATACTGTAGAGAATGAACCCTCAACTAGCGCTAGTAATACAGAAGAAGAACTCTTAATTAGTGCAGTTAACATAGAAGAAGAATTATCATCTAACAATGATAATAAGGAAAGGGAAGAATTATTATCTAACAATGATAATAAGGAAAGGGAAGAATCATCATCTAACAATAATAATAAGGAAGGAGAAGGATCATCATCTAACAATGATAATAAGGAAGGAGAAAGACCCTCATTTAATTTTAATCCAAATAATAAGAATGGAAATGTATCTAAAGATAAATCAGAGGTTTTGAGCAAATTTGAATCAGACAATAAATTAGATATAATGCCAGATTCTTCTTCACCTTTCTTAATGAAAGATAATTTTGTTCTTAATATCTTAGATTATTTAGCAAAAATTATAAGGCCCTATATTAGTAAGGATACTAAGGACCGTACAAAGACTTCTATTGAACAAGATGTATGAGACAATAACTTTGGAAACTCTCTGGATCATTGATTCATTCAAGTTGTAACTAATATTTCTGAAAATATCTGATCAATAATAGTGGATCATCCTCTGTTATTAGCTATAGGTAGTTTTATATTTACTGTACTGAATTGAACTTTTCGACTTTGACCATATATAAGATTACTTATAGAGTATATTTCCTATATTTATTGAATAATTAAAGATAAAATTAGTAAATAATATATATAAGTAATTTAGATATCATAGTTAAGATAAATAAAGGTAATATAAAAATTTATTTAATAATAAAAATTTATAGGTTAGGATTAATATAATTAATGATAAGAATAAAAATTTATTTGAAAATAATATTTTATATTATAGGGATAAGTAAACTATATGTTTGTAAAAAGGACATATTCTTGTTTATTGTTAATAGTTATAAGAAGTACAATGTCTCTTATTATATTGAAATATTCTAATAATTGACGTTGTTTACTTTCACATGAATATAGTTTAAAGATAGAACGATTATTTATAATATAATATGTCCAGGTTTGAATCCTGGTGTTCATTCTGTTCACCAATATCCCTTAAAGGATATTGGTGAAACTAACCTAACCGCCTAATTAAAACAAGATAAATTAATAACTTAGCGGCTCGGGTTTGTGAGAAAAAAAAACATAGATTTATTTTTTATTCTAGTTCCTCTGATAAAAAATATTTCCTTTGATATATTTTCTTATAGGTATTAATTATATCAAATAAATTTAATGTCTAGCCCAAGACTGATATGGCAGTCTTAGGTTGGATCCTCGCGTGTTAGTATTATATATTATATGAAACACGTGGGGGAACTATCCAAATAAATTAGTTTTAATTTATTTGGGTATTTACCCATGACTTCCAAATGGGCATACTAGATTTTGTTAAGAATATATTAAGATAGATAATTGTTATATCAATCTTACTATATACAGATAGGGTTGATATAATTTGTTCAGTTTTTATATTCCCATATGGGTTAAGGATTGGATTAATTTATAATAATAGAAGGTAAACAAAATTTAATGATTTAAAGTATTTTTATATCTTATTATGAGTATAATAAGATATAAAAATATGGAAGACAAAATTTCCTTATTAACAGCGTGCGAAAAAAAAAACAAAAATAAAAAAATAAAATGATAAGTTTAATATACTTACTAACAATACCACTAATATTTACAGGATTAGTGTTAATAATGTCTGTAAATAAGACAAAAAGAAATAGATACGAAGGGATAGCAAAGACAAGAGATGTATCAACAATAGAGGAGAATTATTTTACAATACCTTATGTACTTGTAAAATATTATTCTCACATAATAGATATAAGAAGAAATTTAGCACCCTCTTTAATGAGTAAATCTTATTGATATGAGAATATAGAATTATATAATATAAAAAAATTAGATAATGACAAAAAAGAATTTAATAAGATAAATGCAAAAATAGGTTTAGTATCAGCATTAATAGTTTATTTCTTATTAATGATAATTTGAAGTAGATTTGAAAGATCAATTTTAAATTATCAAAATATAAGCATGATAGGTAAAATGAATCCTGATATAATACATAGTTTAGATATGTTATTAGGGTTAGATGCATTATCATTACCATTTATATTATTAACAGGATTTATAATGCCAATAGTATATTTAAGTAATTGAACAACAATAGATAAATATAATGATTATTATGTAGTAATAATATTAGGATTAGAAATATTTTTATTAGGAGTCTTTTTAGTTATTGACTTTATAATGTTCTATATATTTTTTGAGAGCACATTACCTTTGTTATTTTTATTAATAGGGTTATATGGTGCAGCTCAAAAATTTCGAGCAGGATATTATTTATTTTTATATACGTTATTAGGTTCATTATTTATGTTGTTAAGCTTTGTAAAATTAGGAGGAGATACAGCATCAACATTCTTTGAATGTTATAGTGATGAAAATACTTTCCAATTATTACAACAAATTGTATGAACAGTATTATTTGTCTCTTTTTCTGTAAAAACACCTTTAGTACCTGTTCATATATGATTGCCGTTAGCACACTCAGATGCCAATGTATCGGGGAGTATAATATTAGCTAGTATAGTATTAAAATTAGCTCTTTATGGATTTATAAGAATTTTAATAGGAATTTTCTATTTAGCTACAACCCGATTGACATCTTTCTTTTTAGGTTATTGTTCCATGAGTTTACTGTTTTCGAGCTTTACTACTATACGACAATTTGATTTAAAAGTATTAGTAGCTTATTCTAGCATTGCTCACATGGCTTCCTCATTATTAGGTACTTTCTCTGATACTCTTTATGGGTTAATTGGTAGTATTATATTTGGATTAGCCCACGGATTTGTAAGCCCAGGTTTATTTATAATAGTTGGAGCGGTTCTATACGATAGATGTGGTACTAGAATTATGAATTATTTTAAAGGATTAAGTAATATATTACCTTTCTTAGCTTTAATCTTTTTAATACTTGTATTTGGTAATATGGGTGTTCCTTTAACAGGTAACTTTATAGGAGAATTCTTATCTTTATTAGGAGCTTATCAACAAAATATATTTATAGCTACTATAGGTACTATATCCGTAATAACTAGTGCTATATATAGTATAAATACCTATAATAAAACAACAAGTGGTAGTATGTCTCCATATATCTTAACTATACCTGACTTATTTAGAAAAGAATATTACACATTATTACCATTAATTGTATTAACACTAATATTAGGAATATATCCAAGTTTTATAAGTTCTGATATTGAATTTGGATTAAGCAGTAATCTAATGTTAGTACCAATCATGTTTATTAAAGATAATACCGCAAGATTCATTAAAGATAATACCGTAAAACCTAATCTAGATCAGGATAATCCTATAAATCTAGATAATCCTTTAATTCCAGAAGAGGATGAAGATAGAAATGATCTTGCAAATCATCCTGCGTGAGATAACTGAAGTACTACTGGAACTGTCAACGAGGGTTCAGTAAGATCAGATAACGACAATGAATCAGATAGTTCGCCTGATGACTTAAATTCTGATCAAGTGCTGAATGGGGTGAATGATAATCAAAACGGAAACTCAAATGAGGATGGCGCTGAAAATGAAAATGATAATTCAAAAGAGGATGGTACTGGAAATGGAAATGATAATTCTAATGATAATAATAATAATGATAATGATCTAAATGAAGGTCCACAGGTGGGTACTAGAGCTCCAAATAATACTCCAATTAATACTCCAAGTAATTCACCTGTCGTCCCTAATGCAGAACCACCAAAATTCAATCCAGATAGTACAAGTACACCTGGATGTAAACCAGCTAAGGGGTTTCGTCCAGACAAGGATTCTGATGGATCATGCGGAGGTATTACTTGTAATATTAATAGTAACGGAATAAGTGGTGATTGACTAACCACTTTTGAAAATATATATTTCTTATACGATCATAGTATACCTTGGTGGAGTATAAGATTTTCCTTACTATTTCTCTATTATATTAAAAAATTGTGAAATGAGAGACTTATGTTAGAAGTGATAATTAAAGATAAATACAATAAAATTATTACTTCTATAAATAAATATAAGAAAAAAATAAAATTAATAATCTTTACATATAAAAATATAAAAAAAGGTATTTTTTTACCCTTTTTATTCTATTTTTTATTCATAGATTTATTGTTAAATATTAAAACCTTGATTAGGTGTGGATATATTTTATTTATTATTATAGTAAATTTATATGTTTTTAAGTGATTGATAAAAAAATGTAAAAATAATATAAATACATTGAGGTTAAAAATTTTAGGTAATAGTTTCAGGAAATAGGAGATGATTATATAGCCTACTTGTATGATTTAATATCATAAATTAGTCCTACAAGTAAAGATATAAATGATCTTAAAAGAAATAAGAAGTGTGCAGAAGATATACTAAATACTATAGAGGAAGTAACAAGGAATGCAGTAGAAATAAAAAAGGGTAATAATATAACCCGTTAAATTAAGGGATATCTTCAAGAAAATAAGGATATGACAGGAGACATATTTAAAAACAGATTTAAATAATACAAAGGTGTCAAAGATAACGTAGAGGAATTAAGAGTTTATGAAAGAAAGAACTCAATATGTTGATCCTGGTTTATCTAGAGGATTAGAAGGATATTTAGAAAATGTCAGAAGAATACATAGAATAGATCAGAAAATATTGTCTAAAGTAGATAATTAGGATTTATACGACTCTTCAATGAGCTAATTCATCATTTAAATAGGTAAAAATAAAAAGCTAGTAGTTGTAATATTTGGTAATAATAATTTGAACTATATAGCCAAATTAATAGGTTATATTATTACCTGGTGATATCCTCGGGAATCTAAAAGCTTTTCTTTGTCCTCGTGTAAGTAAAAAAACTATTTCTTTTCTCTAACTAATAATATATAAGTAATAATTTTTAATATTATAAAAGTATCTTCTTAAAAATGCATACTCTAATTACAATTTAATAAATTGTTCCTTGTTCAATATAGAGGAAAGGCTAATTATAACTCACCTAGTTAGGAGTTTATTACCTTTCTTGATTAACTTGACCTGGTAAAAGGGGATGATATATTAGAGGATGTAAAAATTAATTAACCCGTCTTGTTGTTTGCGCAATATATAGATTTAATTAATTCTAATACCTTTTCTTTATTTATAAAGTATTAAATTTATGAAAATGTTGTATATATCATAATTGTAATAGATAATATATTATATATATTGTTAGCTTATATAAATACAATTAAGTAATAATTTTTATATAGGATTGGATATTTTAATTTATATATATATGCCACAATTAGTTCCCTTTTTTTATACACATCAAATAATATTAGTATTTTTAGCATTAAGTTTATTATTATTATTATGTTCAAAATATATTTTACCTAATATATTATCTATTCATTTAGGCAGATATACATTAGGGGATAAATCTAATTCATAATAAGTTTTATAATTAGTAATATAAACTTAAATTATAACGATTATAATGTGGTACTACATTATATATAATTTTGTCCCAAACTATAAAGGGAGGGACGGAATTAAAAGTTCTTTCTTTACATATGTTCACATAGATTATAGTTAAGTAACCTAACTAAATACTAAAAGAAAAGCAATATATAATACAATGAGTTTATTATATATTGCTTTTCATTTTTTTTTTTCCACATAATTGTATATTTAAGATAATTAAAAATAAGGATATATTTAATTAGATTAAATATATTATAGTTATAACATTCCGTCGTTAAAGTATAAATTATATAATTTATTTTTATGTCTTTCAAAGGGTAAGGTACGACGTTAAATGCTTGAAAGTAATACAATTTTATAAATATATAGTTTTCTTTTCATATATATATAATTTTACTAACTTAGGGTAGTTATTTAAGTTCTCATATTATTTTATTGATTAAGTTTGATGTGGAAAAGTAACATTAATATATATTAGTTAATAGAATTCCTTCAGATATATAAGATTAAAGTAAATAATGTAGAGTAATTTTTTAATCCCTACACTTAGTGGAATCTTAGATATCTGAAAGTGTAACTATGTAAATTAATAAGAAAGTAAGAATAGTATATTAAAATGTAAATTACATTATTGATATAATGTTAATTACATTATTAAGATAATATTAATTAATATTAACATATATGTTAATATTCAAGTAAGAGTAGAGAGTTAATTTTTTACAAATTATATAAAGAACCTTAGTATATTATTATTTAAGTATCAAAGGTTGAAGTTTTTATAAACTCAAAAAATGTAAAATAATTACATAATTAAAAATTGAAAAAATATTACCTTTCTTTCTTTAGTAATATTAAATAAGATTATATTTCTAAAAGTATGATAATTAAATATAAAAATAAAATATTGTGATATTCTTTATTGTACGGGGGAGTGATTATGAGGGTCGGAAATGGTATAGGCAAAGAAAAGAGATTGAATAATTATATATAAACTATATTATTTAAACCATAATATTTAGTTTATAAGTGGAGTACGTTTCGCAAAATAAAAAAATCTCTTTTAGGAATCGAACCTAAGTCGCGATATTAGAAGTATCATGCTCTACCAATTAAGCTAAAGAGACAATTTGTATTACAAATATTTATATGATAAATAATAATTATTTAAAAGTATTTTATGTATTGACTTAAAATAATTTTAACTAATCTAAGTTAATAAATAGAATATCAAAAGAATATACGGTTAAAAATAATTCCGCTGCCTATCTAAGGGGTCCATGGTTTATTCTTGTAAAATTAATATTTAAGGGTAAAGAGGGAATCGAACCCTGTTATTCAGATTTGCAGTCCAAACGCAGCACCAGTCTACACTTTACCCATATCATTCATATAATATACATATAATATATTATAATATATTATATATAATATAGATTGGTGTTTTAGTTATTTTTGCAGTAAAATAGGGGTTAATTTATCTATGTGAAATTAAGGGAAATAATTGTTATATATCTGATATTAGAAAGTGGAAAAGACTTTCCCACTTTAGATAATATTTAATATAAATATTAAATGTATATACTTAATATAGTATAATATTTATGTTATATAAGAGTACTTGATGTTTAGTTTCAAGGGAGTATAGTTTAATTGGTAAAACACGGAGCTTCAACCTCTGAATCGATAGTTCAAATCTTTCTACTCCTGTTCTCTTGGTTAAAGATAAAATATATTTTAATAAAAATATTTTCAATAACATTTATGTCCTTAAAAGGATGCGATGGCCGAGTCTGGTTTATGGCGTGATATTTGAAATATCAAGCATTAATAGTGCCGCGAGTTCGAATCTCGCTCCATCCGATAAAGAATAAAAGAAGTAATATTTAAGATAGTTTTAGTATTAATATCTTCCCTAAATATAAATATAAATATATTTTTTATTATTAAAAGCGATGTCTGAAAAGTATATAAATTCATTAGGCAAATTTGTTACTTAAGTACGAATTTTAATATATAAAGGAAGGAGATGAGAAAAAACATAACGGTTTTGTATTTACTTCCTTAAACTAAAGTGCATAGGCAGGGGATTTAATTTAATCGGTTAGAATATTGAGTTTGCACCTCAAGGATATGGATTCGAGTTCCATAATCTCCAATAATATAAATAATTATATAATTCATATGTTTATTCAATTAAGTGAGGCAAAAAAGAATAAAAAAAATAATTTAAATGTCATGTTTAGATAGCTTAATGGTAAAGCTTTGGTTTGAAGGTCCAGATATATAGGTTCGATTCCTATTCTGAACAATTAAAAAATATAGAATAATCTAATGTAAGAAACACGAAACAAGTTTATATGAGATATACTTATTTATTTATATTATATGTAAATTAAATTTACATATTTATTATAGATTTTTTTATGGATTAACTATAAATTCCACAAGAAATTGATTATGAAATCTGAATTCTATTAAACATCTTATAGGACTTGAACCCATATCAGACGGTTCCGAAAACCGCTACTTTACCATTAAGCTAAAGATGCTATAATTTTAATTCTATAATAGGTTGTCTAGATAGCAGGTGAATATATAAATATGAATAAAAAAAAATTCTATAAATTATTAAATAATGATTATGGTTGTGATGAAATTGGCAAACATGATATGTTTAGATCTTATTGAGAAATCTTGAGGGTTCGAGTCCCTCCAACCATATTATATAAAAATAAAAAAAAAATAAAATATTTTTCCATATTTTGAGGAAATATATTCCTCCTAATATTTACTTTACTATAATAATAATCCAATAGTACTAAAATGGAGGAAAAGTAAAATTTATAATAAAATTATAAAAAATTCATTGAAAAGACTAACAAAATATAAAGGCATTACGTTGAAGTTGTGATTTATCAAACAATAGTAATACAATATATATGAAAAAAGCGAGTATAAGTTAACGGTAGACTAGAGGATTTCCAATCCTTAAGTGTGGGTTCGAAACCGACTACTCGTATAGGAAAAAGAATATCAATATTGCAATAATATTAATTTAAGACCACGCATCGTATACATACGATGCGTGGTCTTTATTTATCTTTTCTTTATTATCACTATAATAAGAATATAATTTATATATATAAATTCATGAAAATGAGGGCTTGTAGCTTAATGTAAAGTTTCTCTTTGTCGCAGAGAAGGATGCCCGTTCGGAGCGGGTCAAGCTCGTAGTGACTAAATAAAATAACCCCTCTTTGTTTTTACGGGTTACTTTATTTACAATATATATAAACATTTAAGTTTTAAAGAGGTTAGTTTAACGGTAGAACTGCGCTTTTACACGGCGTCTGCGAGAGTTCGAATCTTTCATCTCTTAATTTGACAATAATAATATATTATAAACATAAATGCTTTAGGGTCTCGCACCTTTTGATCAAAATCTTGCACCTTTAGACAAATATATTTATTTGCGATTCATTTTATATTAAAGGGGAGGTGAGGCTGGGAATATGTTAACGTGATAATACCACCTGATGTTTTAATATTAATTAAAATCTTTCAGATAAATAAGAGTCATAAATAAACAGGAAAAGTAGCTATTGGTAGGGCGAGATGCCTGCTACGCATTAGGACTAATTGTCCTTGAGGGTTCGAATCCCTTCTTTTCCGGGTGAGAAGCAAGAATAAGACTGTATTATTATATAAATCAATAAATATTATTTAAATTAAGAATGATAGATATAATTAATAAATTATTTTATGCTTTGGACGATAAACAACAATACTATTTTAATATTAATTAAAATAATAATATAATATTAAAAAGATATAAAATTAAAATAATGATATGGAACGTAATATGAGAGATATAAATAAATTAATTTATTTATATTTTTTAGACTTGAAGAGACTTATTTCTAGAATATATGCTA
>Ga0209773_10000194_pt1 | contig 18485 bp, 14 predicted proteins | sample BogFormECP14_OM1_FD_188244 | JGI IMG/M metagenome (GOLD analysis project Ga0209773, IMG submission 188244) | Bog forest soil microbial communities from Calvert Island, British Columbia, Canada - ECP14_OM1 (SPAdes) (version 2) | ecosystem: Environmental > Aquatic > Freshwater > Wetlands > Bog ... | reverse complement strand
AGGATGGGACAAACTCTACTCCGCTAAAAGTCCTAGAAGCGGCTATTGAAGACTCGGAACTCAGAGAAAGCCTGGTCACTCTCTTCAATGACAAAGATCCCGAAAATGTTAGCTCTTTGGTATCTGCCATAGGTGCGATTCCCAATATTGGCAGACTTCGACATAAGCCAAATGTGATCAATGAAGAAGTCGGAGACAGAATTGTCAAACAATTCGAAAAGATGCGCCTTGTTCCAACACTCTTCTTCGTTGATCCGTGGGGATATAAAGGACTGTCTCTTGGACTCATAAATTCAGTATTGAAAAATTGGGGCTGTGATTGTGTTTTCTTCTTCAATTACAACCGGGTGAACATGGCGCTTACGAACCAAGCAGTAAGGGAGCACGTGAATGTTTTGTTCGGAGAAAAACGTGCTGAGGCGATCCGCAAAGAACTCGAGGGGCTGAATTCAATCGAAAGAGAGCATCTCATCCTTGAGCGACTATCGGAAGCTCTAAGGGAAATGGGAGCAAACTTTGTTTTGCCCTTCACATTCAAAAACGAACGAGGGAGTCGGACAAGCCACCATCTCATATTCGCCAGCAAGCATTTCAAAGGATACGAAATTATGAAGGGAATTATGGCACGTGAGAGTTCCGGCCAGGATCAAGGTGTTCCCTCTTTTGAATTTTCACCGGCCTCCGAAAAGTTCCCCTTGCTTTTTGAATTGTCTCGTCCTCTGGACGACTTAGAAGAAATGCTGAGCAGCGAATTTGCAGGCAAAGCTCTAACAATGCGTGCAATTTATGAACAACATAATGTTGGCCGCCCCTTCATCGAAGCAAATTATAAGAAGGTGCTTTTAGGAATGGAGGCAAGCGGCAAAATTACAGCTGTCCCGCCCATGGACAAACGCCCCAAAAGATCAGGAGAAGTTACTTTTGCTGGTCACGTTTTAGTGAAGTTTCCGAAAGGAGGATTGCGTTGAGTGGACAATCGACAATTGAATGGACAGACGCTACGTGGAATCCGGTCCGCGGGTGCACGAAAATCAGCCCCGGCTGTAAGCATTGCTATGCTGAAACGTTCGCTGAAAGATTTCGGGGGGTAGCAAATCACCCATATGAACAGGGTTTTGATCTACGACTGGTTCCGCAAAAACTTGAAGATCCACTTCATTGGAAGCGTTCACGGATGATCTTTGTAAACTCCATGAGTGATCTATTCCACCCAGACGTTCCGGATGAATATATTGTCCGTGTAGCTCAAGTAATGCTTGAAGCAAGTTGGCACACTTTTCAAGTCTTAACCAAACGCTCAGAGCGCCTCCGCGACCTTCTCCAAAATAAGTTGAGATTTGCCACGAGAGCTTCGCACATTTGGTGGGGGGTCAGCGTGGAAGATCGAAAGTATGGACTTCCTCGCATCGATCATTTACGAAACTCTCCAGCACAAGTTAGGTTTCTGTCCGTAGAGCCTTTGTTAGAGGACTTGGGAACATTGAATCTTTCCTCGATTAGCTGGGTTATCGTCGGGGGTGAGAGTGGTATCGGTGCAAGACCTATCAGAGAAGCCTGGGTGCGATCGATTAGAGATCAATGCTCGGTGTCTAATGTCCGGTTCTTTTTCAAACAATGGGGTGGCGTACGAAAATCCGTGACAGGCAGAACTTTGGATGGGAAAACTTACGATGAGTTTCCGGATTTGGTGACCATACCTACTTAATTTGCTTTAAGTTCGGCGAAATCGCGCGTCGGATTAATAAATCGCCACCGAACAAACCCAACCTGCTCCTCAAATCGTCCAAAAGAGACAGGTTGGGTTGATCAATTCTGCGCGAAGCAAATGGATGAAAAAGCTACCGCTGCGCTCCAGCCGGTTGCTCCGAGGATTGCGGTTGCATTTGCGGCATGGCCAATCCAAGCTGTTCCAGCAGACTCAGAAGATTCCAGTCCACCCAAATTTCCGCAAGCTTTCCTCGTTCCATGCGGTAGATCGTCGTGCCGGAAACGGTCGCGCTTTTGTTCGTCGCAGGCATGCCTAGGAACGTGCCGCGATGCGTGCCATGCGCCTTCCAGTGATGCACCACCTCGTTGCGTTCGGCGATGCTGTCCTCAATGGTGAATTTCAGATCGGGAAAGCCATTCCTGCAGTTGCGGATGTGTTCTTTGTAGTTCTCCATTCCGGAAGTGAGCGATGGGAAGACCGGATCGTGGAAGCGGCATTTGGGCGACATCAACTCATCGATAGCCTTCTCCTTCCCCTTGTTCCAGCCGTCTTCGAGGAACTTCCGCGCAATTTTCTTGTGCTCGTCGGACATACTCGTCCTCCTTTCAGCCCACAAGAATAGTCCCGAATCGGTACGCCGCGGAAGACAAGTTACGCCATCAGCTGTCCAAAGGTGAGCCAGAACAGGTTGCAGTCACGAAAAATGAACTCCTTCATGCCGTAGAACGTGTCGTGCATGTCCTCGACCATCTCCACCCGGTCTTTCAGCCGCTTGTACACCTGCTCAATCTCATCGGTATGGATATAGAGATCAAGTTCCCGCCGGAATGCCGAACTCGGCTTCCCACCGGAGTTGAGCATCACCTCGTTCTCTCCCAGCATCAGCAGAGCCCAATTCAGCTCACCATCCTCTTCATTCCACCGGGCCAGTCGGAACCCGATCGACACATACCAATCGGCGGTAGCCCGCACACCGGGAACATGAATCATCGGAACAACTCTCTGGCGCATATTTCCTCGCAGGCGACCAGTATCCACCAGGATCAGCCATTATTCTCGTGCCCCCATCCCTTCGCGCACTCTGCGAAAGAGCCTGCCCTGAGCCTGTCGAAGGGGGAGACCACAATCCCGACACCCGGAAACAAAAGAGGTGCAAAGCACCTCCGAGATAGAAGCCGGGAGCTTAAACCCCCGGAAAAAACCGCCGTCGAGAGACGGCGTACCTCGCTGCCGCAGGCCGGGGTCCCCGGCACGCGCGCTGTTCGCGTGGTGGGGTGGGAGGCCCATCCGCGCAGGTCGAAGACCGCAGCGGATCACTCACGACCGCGAAGCGCTCCTTATTGGGCGCGCCCAAAAAACCGTTGTCAAGCCCCCTGATCACCCAAAAATCCCGCAACTGCCACATTCCAAACGAAATAAAAAACGGGGAAAATTGGCGTACTATTTCGCCAAAATTGCTATCCTGAATATAGGGGCATGAATTTCCGGGCAATCAGGTAACCGGGAAAACCGATTACCCCGTAAAGTATTGAAAACACTGGAAACGTCCTAAGCAATTGAAGAATCAATGAAAACAAAAGAAACCAGCCTACCCACCCAGGGGGGAGGGGGAGTCCGCCGGGAAGGCCGCTCGCACCAGCGCAAGCCCCTCGTCTTTGGACACAATATGCCCTTCAAGCTGGGCGTCTTCTGCCGCGGCGAGCATTTCCTTGAACCGCGGCCCCGGACGATATCCGGCGGCGATCAGATCCTCGCCCGTCACCAGAAGCGGCGGCTTGACCGCCTCTGCCGGAAGCGTCTCGTAACGCCGCTTCGCGTATTCGTAGAGCGAAAGATCGGCGTGGCTCGACAGGCAGTCGATCCGGTGCAGTTCCAGGTGCTCGGGAAAGCGCGGCAGCCGGAAGAACCGCTTCAGAGTCGACTCCTTCATGCGCATCACATCGCCAAAACGCATGTGATTCTCAACTAAAGCCGCGATTTGTGCCGTGTCTTCACTCGAAAAGCGCAGCCTGCGGCAGATATTCTCGGCAATCCGCACGCCCACCTCGACGTGCCCGTTGAAGCGGATGCGGTCCGGAGCGCGCTCGAAGGTTGCCGGCTTGCCCACATCGTGCAGCAGCGCGCCCCAGGCCAGCGTCGGCGAGACGCCGGCAGGTAGCTTCTCGAGCAGCAGCATAGTATGCACCCAAACATCACCCTCGGGATGGTATTCCGGAGGCTGCTCGACCCCATGCATCAGACTGATCTCCGGCAGAACCTGCCGCAGAAGCCCGGTCGAGTCGAGCAACTCAAACGCCCGCTGCGCCCGGCCCTCGGTGAGCATGCGCGTCAACTCGTCGCGAATTCGCTCGCAGCTGACCTGCGAAATCGCCTCGGCATGGCCGCGAATGGCCTTCTCCGTCTCCGCTTCGATGGCGAATTCAAATCGCGCAGCAAACCGCACCGCGCGCAGCATCCGCAGCCGGTCCTCCGCGAATCTTTTATCAGGATCGCCAATCGCCCGCACAACGCCCGCCGCAAGATCAGCGCGCCCGCCAACGAAGTCGAGCACAGCCTGTTCGAGATCGCCGGTCTCAGTCAGCACCTGCGGATCGAGCAGCATACCGTTAATGGTGAAGTCGCGCCGCAAGACATCTTCCTGCGGGCTATCCGAAAACCGCACCTCATCCGGACGACGGCCGTCGGAATAAGTACCATCGGAGCGAAACGTAGCTACCTCGGTGACGATCTCCTCACCGTCAATCTCGTCGGCGACAAGCACCACCCCAAAGTGCGCCCCAACCGCAAACGTCCGCGGAAACAGATCCAGCACCACATCCGGACGCGCATTCGTAGCCACATCGAAGTCCTGCGGCGCGCGGCCCAGCAGCATGTCGCGCACGCAACCGCCCGCGAAGTACGCGTCATACCCCTCAGCGCGCAACCGCTCGACAATGGCCTCCGCTGCGAATTGTGCCTGACTCTTCGTCATCGCTCTGTCTTCTATCCCACGCTGCAAATATCATAGACAGATGAGCACAGGTCTCATATTGGGTATAGAAAGCTCCTGCGACGAAACCGCAGCCGCCGTTGTCCGTCGGGGGACCGAGACCCTGTCCAACGTAGTCGCCTCGCAGATCGCCACGCACGCTCCCTATGGCGGAGTCGTCCCTGAACTGGCCTCCCGCGAACACCTGCGCAATATCGTCCCCGTCGTCCGTGCTGCTGTCGCCGAGGCAGGCATCACCCTCCAGGACCTCGACGCCATCGCAGTAACCGAAGGCCCCGGACTGGCCGGCGCTCTGCTCGTAGGCATCACCTACACCAAATCCCTCGCCTACGCCCTGGGCAAGCCGCTCATCGCCGTCAACCACCTCGAAGGCCACATCCACGCTGTCCTGCTGGAGCAGGCTCAACTGGCCCAGGATTCGCTTCCCTTGCCTGCATTGGCGCTGGTCGTCTCGGGCGGCCACACACATCTCTACCTCACCCGGCGCAACGGAGAATCCTGGCACTACCGTAATGTGGGCCACACGGTGGACGACGCTGCAGGCGAAGCCTTCGACAAGGTAGCCAAACTGCTTGGCCTCGGCTATCCGGGTGGCCCCTGGATCGACGCTCTGGCCCCGCACGGCAACCCCAGGGCCGTCCCATTTTCATTCGCGCAGATCAAACCTAAAGCGCACCGCAAAGAAGCCCACGGCGACGACTGGGATCGCCAATTTCGCTTCTCATTCAGCGGTATCAAAACTGCGGTTTTGCGCTATGTGCAGACGCATGACCTCTTCGCATCGATTGGGGCGCGGCGCATGAGATTGAATGAGATTTCAGATGCCCGTCCACCCGATGCGCTCGCGCTCTGCGATGAAGAAACGCTGAATCTGATTGCCTCATTTCAACGAGCTGTCGTTGACGATCTGCGTCGGAAGACCTTTCAAGCAGCGGAAGTTTTTGATGCTGCAAGCATTCTTGTTTCCGGTGGAGTCGCAGCTAATCGCGAGTTGCGTGTGCGATTTACCGCCGAAGCAGCAGAACGCAATGTGCCAATCGCTTTCCCATCTCTGGCGCTTTCTACTGACAATGCTGCGATGGTAGCGGCGGCAGCATGGCCGAAGCTGCTCGATCACGAATATGCGACAGCAGACCTTTCAGCCGAGCCGTCGCTCGCGCTAGGGCGTTGAATCCTAACTGATAGAATCGCAAGAGGAACTCGAAGCAGCCGCTAACCGCACGAATGACGATTCGCCTCTATAACACCCTCACAAACGCCATCGAAGAACTTCAGCCCTCGGACGGTGAGGCGCTGCGCATTTATGCCTGCGGCCCCACCGTGTACGACTACGGGCACATCGGCAATTTCCGCACGTTTCTTCACGTCGATATTCTGCGCCGCGTGCTGGAATTGTTTGGCACGAAGGTCCGGCACGTCATGAACATCACCGACGTGGACGACAAGATCATCCGCAACGCGGCCGCAGCCCATGTTGCTATCGGTGAGTACACGCCACGCTTCGAAAAGGCGTTTTTTGAAGACCTGGATGCACTGTCGGTCGAACATCCGGAGATTGTCGCTCGTGCAACGGAGCACATTGATGAGATGGTGTCGCTCATACAGCGCCTTGCCGAGCAGGATATTGCCTACAAAGCTGAGGATGGCTCATGGTATTTCCGCATTGCCCGATTCCCTGAATACGGCAAGCTCTCGAAGAAGGACTTCTCCGGCATCACGGATGGCGCGCGCGTCGATGTAGACGAGTACGACAAAGACTCTGCCCGCGACTTCGCTCTGTGGAAGGCGCCAAAACCCGGCGAATACCGTTGGGAGACGGAGTTGGGGCCGGGGCGTCCGGGATGGCATATCGAATGCTCTGCCATGGCGATGGAGTATCTCGGCGAATCATTCGATCTGCATGCGGGCGGCGAAGACCTGATGTTCCCGCACCATGAAAACGAGATTGCGCAGTCCGAGTCAGCCACGCATAAGGCATTTGCCCGTCACTGGTTTCATGTGCGCTTTCTGCTTGTCGAAGGGCGCAAGATGTCGAAGTCCGAAGGCAACTTCTACACGCTGCGCGACCTGCTGCTCAAGGGTTACAAGGCCTCGGCGATCCGTTTTCTTCTTACGTCGGTTCCCTATCGCCAACAACTGAACTTCACTTTTGAAGGACTGGCCGCGGAAACAGGTGCAGTGGAACGGCTGCGCACTTTCTATCAGCGCTTGAAGACCACACAGTGGCCTGAGAGTGCAGAAGCTGGAATGAATGCAGAGATTCAACAGGCCGCAAGTGCGGCAAAAGAGAAGTTTCGCTCAGCGTTAGTCAACGATCTGAATACGGCCGAGGCTCGCGCGGCGATTTTCGATCTGGTCCGTACGGTCAATGGCGCTGCTGATGCCTCCAATCTTGGAACGAAGGATATTCCGGTGATTCTCGATGTACTGTCCGACTTCGACAAGGTCTTCGCTGTGCTCGAAAACAATGACTCGCAGTGGACGCGCTTTGCCCTTGAGTGGGCTGAGCGCGAAGGGCGTCTGCATGAAGCGTCGCCTGAAGTGCTGGCTCAATTGTCGTTAAGCGATGCGCAGATTGAAGCGTTGATCGAAGAACGCAATCAGGCGCGCCGCACACGCAATTTCGCGCGCGCAGATGCTATCCGCAAAGAGCTGCTGGAAAAAGGGGTACTGCTCGAAGACTCGAAGGACGGAGTTCGCTGGAAACGTAAATAGGAATGTTCAGCTAATAGCAAAAGGGCAGCCGATGCGGCTGCCCTTTTGTTCTGTTGAAGTAGCTTTTACGCAGGTGAAGGGCTGCCTTCCGGCAATCCTCCGCCGCGATTTGGTTCCGGCTTCAGCACCTGTTGGACATCTCCGGTAGCGGGAGTACCACCACCACCGTTCGTCTTCAGCGGAGGCAGTTCCTTCCCTTCAATGATGGCGCGAATATCATTCGCATCGATTGTCTCCCGCTCAAGCAAGGCACTCGCCATGCGGTGCATGATCTCATGATTGTTGTTGAGAAGGTCGTACGCGGCCTTGTACGCTTCGTCGACAAAGTTGCGAACCTCAGCGTCGATCTGCCGAGCTGTCTCTTCAGAGAAGTCGCGGTGCTGAGCAATCTCGCGGCCCAGGAATATCTGCTCTTCCTTCTTGCCGAAGGTCAGCGGGCCGAGACGGCTCATGCCAAACTCACAGACCATCTTGCGAGCCAGATCTGAAGCACGCTCGATATCGTTGCCTGCGCCGGTCGTCATCTGCTTTAGGAAAATCTCTTCAGCGATACGACCGCCCATCAGAATGGCCAGCTGCGTCTGAAGATAGTCCTTCGTGACGGTGTGCTTATCATCTTCCGGCAACTGCATCGTTACGCCCAGCGCCATGCCACGCGGAATGATCGTGACCTTGTGTAGAGGATCGGCGTGGGCGCGCATGGCAGCGACAATGGCGTGCCCCGCTTCGTGATACGCCGTGACGCGCTTCTCTTCATCGGTCAACAGCATCGACTTGCGCTCGGCGCCCATCAGGACCTTGTCCTTGGCCTGCTCAAAGTCAATCATCATGACCGCTTTACGGTTTGCGCGCGCCGCATTCAACGCAGCCTCATTGACCATGTTGGCCAAGTCGGCGCCGCTGAATCCCGGTGTACCCCGAGCCAATACACGAAGATCTACATCCTCTGAAAGCGGGACCTTCTTGGCATGTACGCGAAGTACTTCTTCACGGCCACGCACATCCGGACGACCAACTACCACGCGGCGGTCAAAGCGGCCGGGACGCAGGAGTGCCGGATCGAGCACGTCAGGACGGTTCGTCGCAGCAACCAGAATGACCCCGTCGTTCGACTCAAAGCCATCCATCTCAACCAGCAACTGGTTCAGGGTCTGCTCACGCTCGTCGTGTCCCCCGCCGAGACCGGCTCCACGGTGACGGCCTACTGCGTCAATTTCATCGATAAAGATGATGCAGGGAGCATTCTTCTTGCCCTGCTCGAAGAGGTCGCGCACGCGGCTCGCGCCCACACCGACGAACATCTCGACAAAGTCGGAACCGGAGATCGAGAAGAACGGAACATTTGCTTCGCCAGCAACGGCGCGGGCAAGCAGGGTCTTGCCAGTTCCTGGAGGTCCAACGAGCAGCACACCCTTAGGAATGCGTCCGCCGAGCTTCTGAAACTTCTGCGCCTCGCGCAGGAACTCGATGATCTCCTTCAGCTCTTCCTTGGCCTCGTCGACACCGGCCACGTCCTTAAATGTGACCTTCTTCTGCTGCATGGAGAGAAGCCGCGCGCGGCTCTTGCCAAACGAGAGTGCCTTGTTCCCGCCGCTTTGCATCTGGCGCAGCATAAAGAACCACAGGGCGCCGATGATGATGACAGGAGAGAAGTTAATCAGGATGGGCAGCCACGAGTTGCCGCTCTGATCCTTAACTGTGACCGATACTTTATTGTCGGCCAAGATGTCGTAGAGATGCGGATAGTTCGCAGGAACGGTGACATGGAACTGGCTCTTGTCGTTCTTGAAATGGCCATGGACCTCGCCGGTGTTCAGGATGGTCACGTCACTGATCTGTCCTTGCTGGGCATCCTGCAGAAACTGCGAGAAGGCGATCTCCTGCTCCTTGCCGCTACTGGTGCTCTTTTCAAATACCTGCCAGAGCAGCACCAGGCATGCAAATACAAATACCCAAAAGATGATCGTCTTGACCGTAGAATTCACGAATTAGAACCTCGTTTCTCTCTCAAGCGCCCAGCATCACGATGAGGAAATGCCGCTTGCCTGACTTTTGCATCCGCATAAGCCATCTCATCTGCTTTGCTGCATTAGACGCACTTTCCGAATGGAAGGTGCCGAAGAAAATACTCTCCGTTTTGCGTCTATTTACGCATTCTTTATTCTACTCCTAGTAACCCGCATGGAAGAAATTTCGCGCGATCTTTCATCATGCACAAAAAGTAACTACGGCCCGGACACTAAGGTAGTTCCTCGATATGTACTTCCAGGCCAGCGACTGCTCCCGCACTGCTTTCAATCGAAGCGTTCCGAATCCAGACGATTTCGCCCTGCCACTCCAAAACTGGCCATTTTTTTCGCTGATTCACAGGCACTTTCAAGCGTTCCAGTACATCTTTGATGCGTTTTGGAGCGCTGCTGTAGCGCAACCGGACGCGATCTCCTGCCTTGTGAGTTCTCAACGTCGCCGCAGAGGTGAGCACAGGATTTTCCTTTACCTGGGCTATTAGTCGAAAGCCGAAGGCTTCAGCTATGACCTCGCCGGGGATCGGCAGCTCATATTCCGGAAGCTCAGCCGTATTCCTTTCTTGTTGCAATCGAACGAGCCGAAGTTCTCGAGGAGTCCGCTCTGCTTGGACGTGTTCGGCGAGGGTTTCCCGCAGGCCAGCTTTACCGGCGGCCATCGCCATCAGCAGTTCCGTTTGGTCAAAATTCAGCGCGTATCCCACTTTTTCCGCTGCAGCGCGCAACACTCGCCGTCGGAGCGCGGGCAGGAGAGCCCGAAGCTTCTCTACCTCGATGGCAACCGACGCCTCGTCGGGGTGGGTGGAGCTGGAGCGGCCACCTCCACGCACGGCTTTGCCGGGCAAAAGCAGGGAAGGCAGGAGACGATCCAGTTCCCTTTGCCAATACTGCTCTTCATCTTTCGCGATCGTTGCGATATTGCCGAGTTGCGAGACTACTTGGGGGTTATATTCGGCCAAAATCGGAAGCAGGTTGTGGCGGATGCGGTTGCGCGTGTAGGCGCTATTGGTATTGGTTGAGTCTTCGCGCCATGGCTGACCAAGCTGCTTAAGCCATGCCTCGATCTCAGCCCGGCGTGTGCGGAGAAAGGGCCTGAGAATCAACCCTCCCGCACTCTGTACTACGGGAAAAATTCCTGCCAGACCTTCAGTCCACGCCCCGCGCAGCAGCTTGAGCAAAACTGTCTCGGCCTGATCGTCGAGAGTATGCGCCGTGGCAACTGCATCCAGTTGGTTCTGCGCCAACAAGTCCCCGAACCACGAATAGCGAAGCTTTCTCGCAGCTTCTTCTATACTCTCCTGCTCTGTGTCGGCGCGAGCAAGCGTGTCGACATTGTGCCGCAGAAAGCGCACCCCGAGTTTCTCTGCCAGCTGTTCTACAAAAAGAGCGTCAGAATCCGCCTCAGCACCACGAATTCCGTGGTGCACATGCAAAACCGTCAGCACGAGACCGAGTTCCTGCCAAAGTTCCACCAATCGCCGCAGCAGGGCCACAGAATCCGCGCCACCCGAAACCGCCACTCCCAGGCGCATTCCGGGATGGAAAGAATCGGTCACAATGGGCAGCGAATTTTGTTTCGGCAACGGCATGCTCCGAGAATCATCCTATCGTCTTATACTTGCTGACGTATGCTTGAGACCCGCCCCGCCACCGCAGCCGACGCCGCCACGATCACCCGTCATCGCCACCGCATGTTCGTCGATGCCGGACGGCGTGATAATCCCGTGCTTCACGTGATGTCCCAGCATTTTGAACCCTGGGTTGTGCGAATGATCAACGAAAGCAAGTATCTTGGCTGGCTCACGGAAGACGAGGGCAAGGTCGTCGCCGGAGCGGGACTGTTGCTGCTCGATTGGCCGCCGCACCCGCTCGATCCGCGTTCGACGCAGAGGGGGTACCTGCTCAATGTCTACGTGGAACCGGAGTATCGCCGCCGCAAACTCGCAAGCCATCTCATTGAATATGTGTTGGCCGAGGCGCGCCGTCGCAAAATCAGGGTTGTTTCTCTGCACTCAACCGATGAAGGCCGGGCACTGTATGAAAGCAACGGCTTCCGCCAGACGAACGAAATGTTCTACGTCGAACCTGTCGAGTCGTAGAGCTGCCTATGTGGCCATGCGCCGGAACATCTTTGCCGCTGCTCCGGAAACGAGCTGGCGAGGCGCGAGACGCTGCATAAATACCATCACCTTGCCCGCAAAGTAGGGGATCACCCAGTGCTTGCCCTGCACCATTCCTTCCAATCCGATCCGCGCCACCTCTTCGGCCGATTGACTTCTACGTACGCTCATCTGGCGTAGTCCGGCCACCTCATTGAATTCGGAGACGGTGGGCCCCGGACACAGTGCACTCACTTTCACGCCGTATTCAGCAACCTCGTGCGCCAGAGCCTCAGCCAGAAAGCGATCGAAAGCCTTAGTCGCCGCGTACGTCGACAGGTAAGGGACTGGTTGATACGACGCTGTAGAAGCAACGATCATGACATAGCCGCGCCGCCGCTCGATCATTCTTGGCAGGAAAAGCCGCGTGAGATGGACGACGGCGGCGCAGTTCAGATCCACCATTTCCCGCTGCCATGCCGCGTCACCTTTCGCAAATTCGCCGGTATAACCAAAGCCGGCATTGTTGATGAGGATGTCGATGGCCAGGCCGGATTCTTCGGTTGCGGCTAGCAGTTGTTGTGGCGTTGCCGGATCGGCAAGGTCGGCAGCGACGGTGCGCGCTTCGATGCCGTATTCGGTCCGGAGCCTTGCGGCGAGTGCCTCCAGGCGGTCAGCTCTGCGGGCTGTCAAAACAACGTTCGCACCAGACGCTGCCAACTGCTCTGCCAACGCCACTCCGATCCCAGCGCTGGCACCTGTAACGAGTGCCCATTTGCCCTGAACCGACTGCTTTAGAACCTTCGACGCCTGAATGGATGGGGGCATGAAACTCCTCTTAACTAAGCTGTTGCGGTGACGGGCTTCTCGAATTCCTCGCCGATCCAGCGGCTGAAGGCCTCGATACTCTGTTCGCGCCCGAGGAACTGCTGCACGATGCTCTTTCCCGGAACTGTCCCACCTGGCTCAAGCACGGTTTTGCGGTATTTCAACGCGATCGGGTCTTCAAGGAGGTTCGCTCGATTGAACTGGTTGAAGAAATCCAGCGCGATGACTTTGTCATAGAGGTAAGTGTAGTAGTTCGAGGAATATCCGGTGAGGTGGGTGAAGCTCGCATACATGCGGTTGCCGTCGATCCAGGTGTAGGGCAGGAATTTGGTGTAGTCGGCCTGTAGAAGGATATTCAGATCGAGGGTTTCCGTATCCTCATAGTGGGTGTCAAGCGAGTAGCTGGTGTAGAAGAGCTGTGTCCGCACCCAGTCCGCTCGTCCAAAGGCCCCGGCGCGGTTCATCTTCTCGACCAATTCCGCGGGGATTGGCTCGCCCGTCTGGTAATGCGACGCAAAGCTCGCCAGCAGCTTTGCGTCGCGGAAGAACTCTTCCAGCATCTGCGACGGAACCTCGACAAAATCTCCCTCGGTGGCGATTCCACTTACGCCTGCCCACTTCTGCTGGCCGCCCAGAATTGCGTGCATCAGGTGGCCGAATTCGTGGAAGAACGTCACGACATCGGAATACTGCATGAGGCCGGGGTTGTCTTCCTTCGGTTCGGGGAAATTGCAGATCAGGGCCGCTTCCGGCACCTGTTTTCCAGCGATACCCGGAATCAGCGGATGTGCGCTAAACCACTTGTCTTTGCCCTCACGCGGGTGCATATCGAGGTAAAAATGGCCTATTTTTTCGCCTGAAACTGCGTTCAAACCGTCATAAACATCCCATGTGCTGACAGATTTATGCCACACATCGGCGTCCTTTGCTGGCCGAAAAGTGACCTGAAAGAGTTTTTCCGCTATCGCTAAAACACCCTTTTCGACCGGCCCGTAAGCGAAATACGGCCGCACGGACTGCGAATCGAAGGCATAGGCTGAACGCCGGTACTGCTCGTACCAATAAGCACGGCTGTCAGCGTCAATCGAGACCATCGTGGGCTTTTCGTGCCGCGCAAATTCGAGGACGGTCGCATACTCGCGTTCAGCCCCAGACTTTGTGGCTTTGTCCAGATCAGCAAGGAACGCCTTCATGTTTGAAGCGGAAGCCATCATCTGGTCGGCTGTCGCCAGATCGGCCCAGGTTTCAAAACCAAGAATGTTAGCGATCTTGCGGCGGGTCTTGAGCAGATCGAGCAGAATCCCCTCATTCGCCGGGTATGCCCGCGTGTTGTAGGCCAGAAACATCTGCAGTCGGAGCTGAGCATTTTTCGCGAAGGTCATCACGGGCATGTAGTCGGGATAGTCCGTGGTCAGGGTGATCTGGCCGTGCTCATTGGGCGGGTGCGCCTTGATAAAGTCTTCCGGCAGGCCTTCCAATTCGGCCTTATCGCCAATATGGACGCGATTCACATTTTCCTGGACGTTGCGGCCGAAGGTGAGCGAAAGCAGGGTCGCCTTATCGTGTAACTGCCTGATTTTGCCTCGTGTTTCCTCGTCTTTGTCTACGCCGGCGAGGCGGTATTGCAGCAGCGTCCGCTCTACGTAGTGGCGGGTGGCATTGTCTGCGCCGGTCAGGTCCATGGCATTCAAGGCGCTATAGACGCCCTGATTGAGGGCCAGCAACGTACCTGCTTCGGCGATCTTCTGCGTCAGGGCCTGCGCCTTATCGCGAATCTTCTTATCGGGATGGACGCTATCGAGAAGGCCGGTTTGCGATCCGGCGGCGCCCAACTCGGCGATCGCATCGTCATACGCCCGTAGCGTGTTTTCAATATTTCGCTGGCCTTTAAGAGCTACCAGACCGTCAATGGCCTTCTGGTGGCGCTCAAGCGCAGCCTCGACCCAGTTCTCCAGACTGGATTCATCTACGGTTCCTTGCCCAGTCGGGTTCCAGGGATGGCTTCCTTGCTGGTTCACCTGCACTTCTGCCGATACGGATTGAGCCACAAATTCACCTCGAAACGTCTGATTCAGAGTAGCTGATTTTGATCAAAGTGATAGTCTGTAACGCGTTGTCTCACAAATTCATCAGGCGGCTATTGCATACTGTCGGAACACTCGGTAATATGCCGCAATTGCTCTCATGAATCATGTTGCCGCAGCACTCTCGCCCCAGTACCTCCGATCGCGGATCGGGAAGGTCTGCGTGGCCATCATCGGATCTACCCCGGCGGAAATGGTTGAAAAGGCTGAATCAGCGGTCCGCGAGAACCCTTTTCTCGAATTTCGACTTGACTATCTGGACAAGCCACTTGCCGCCCTGCCTAAGTTGAAGACTTTCCTGGGCGAACGCAGCGAAGTGACCGCCGTTGCTACCTGCCGGCGGCTTGCCGCTGGGGGAAAATTCAAGGGCAAGATTGCCGATGAGTTGGAGATCCTGCAGAAAGCCGCTTCCTCGGGTTTCCATATGGTGGATGTAGAGCTTCAGACGGCGGAAGCCATCAAGGCTTCAGAACTGGAGAAACTCCGCGCGCGCGGCGCAGCGCTGATCATCTCTTACCACGACTTCACCGCCACGAAGGACCTCGACGGTATCTTCGAGCGCATCCGGCCTTACGAGCCCGAATTCGTCAAAATCGTCTCGACGGCGAAGAGCCTGGCGGACAACGTTGCCATGATGCACTTCCTGGAACGCACCCGCGACATGGCCAACCTCGTCGGTATTTGCATGGGCGATCAGGGAATCATCAGCCGCGTCCTTGGCATACGCGCCGGCAGCGTCTTCACGTTTGCTGCGACAACTCCCGGCGAAGAAACGGGCCCGGGACAGATCGCTGCACGTACGCTGCACGAAACCTACCGCATCGACCAGATCGATGTCTCGACCCGCGTCTACGGAGTGGCTGGAAACCCGGTCCGCCACTCGCTGTCGCCGTTGATGATGAATACCGCCTTCCGCCGTGAAACAGTGAACGCCGTCTTCCTCGGGTTGCAAACCACCAAAATGAACGACCTGTTGACGCTGGTGCGCGAAGTTCCCATTCACGGACTCGCAGTCACCATGCCGCTCAAGGAAGACATTCTCGAGCATCTGGAAAAAACCGATCCCATCTCTGAGAAAATCGGCGCCTGTAATACAGTCGTCCGGGCCCAGGATGGCAAGCTTTATGGCTTCAATACCGATGTGGCAGCCGTCGTCCGCCCTCTCGAACGTCGCCTGCAATTGAAAGGCGCGAAAGTCCTTGTGTTGGGGGCTGGTGGCGCGGCGCGGGCTGCGGCGTTCGGACTCAAGGAAAAGGGCGCGGAGGTCTTCATTCTGAACCGTACGGCAGAAGACGGTCAGAAACTAGCCCGCCAGGCAAAAGCCAAAACGTTCAAACGCGAGCAACTCGCTAAAACGCAATTTGACGTCATCCTGAATGCCACTCCCGTAGGCATGCATGGCGTCAAGCCGAACCATATCCTCGAACCTCAGGAAATCAACGCGCGGCTTGTCTTCGATATGGTCTATAACCCAATCGACACGCCGCTGCTGCGCATGGCGCGTGAGAAAAACATTCCTGTTGTCACGGGGGTCGAGATGTTCGTGCATCAGGGTGCACGCCAGTTCGAAATCTGGACCGGCAAACCCGCTCCGGAGGAAGAAATGCTGCGGGTTGTCGTCCATGCCCTGCGCCAGCAGGCCGAGTCTACTGCGAACGGAAACGTCAAGCGCTGATTGAAGTCGTTGTAATAAGCAGCCAATAGGTCAAAACCCGAAGAATTTTTCCCGCAGGGCGTCTTCGTAGGCGCTTTTGGCCTCTTTGGCCTTGTCCCGGGCGTCTTCTTCGCTGAAGTGCGCAGCTTCCCATTTGTCGACTTCGGCTACTGAGTGATCTCCCGATGCCAAAGCTTCCTCTTCACGTATTGCTGTGATCCATGCTTCAACCGCCGATTTGTAAGCGACTTGCAATTGGTCCAGCTCTTGATTTTCGTCGGACATTCCGTCTCTCCTGTAAGTAAAGTGCAAAGCATAGCTGCGAATTGTGAATAGATGATTGCAGTTATCAACAGAATTTCGGAGTCCGCGGCAGGCAGTACAATCAATCTTTCGGATCACTCATGGCGTATCAGGTTTTGGCAAGAAAGTACCGTCCGCAGCGGTTTGGCGACGTGGTGGGGCAGGAGCATGTGACGCGCACTCTGCTGAACGCTCTCGAGCAGGGGCGGATTGCGCATGGCTACATCTTCAGCGGGCATCGCGGCATTGGGAAAACGACCATTGCGCGCATTCTGGCGATGGCGTTGAACTGTCGGACCGCTATCGGAACGGCTGAGCGGCCTACGCCGGAGCCTTGCGGCGTCTGCGACTCGTGCACGGAGATTCGCGCCGGAAATGCGGTCGATGTGATCGAGATTGACGCGGCGACCAACCGCGGCATCGATGAGATTCGCGAGCTGCGCGATGCCGCACGCTACCGGCCCGCCCGGGACAAATACAAGATCTATATTCTGGACGAGGCGCACCAGATTACGGATGCCGCTTTCAATGCCCTGCTCAAGACGCTGGAGGAGCCGCCGGACCACGTCGTCTTTATGATGGCGACGACGCAGCCGGAAGATTTTCCGCAGACGATCCGGTCACGGTGCCAGCACTTCAGCTTCCACGCGGTAAAGTTTGACGACATTCTGGGGCAATTGCGGGCGATTGCCGCGCATGAAGGCATTACCGCTGACGAGGCGGCTCTGGCGCTGCTGGCCGAGGCCGGCGACGGGTCGATGCGCGATGCATTGTCGATCATGGACCAGGCGATTGCGTCGGCTCCACTGGTGGACGGCAAAGCGAAGCTCGATGCGGAGCAGATTCGCGAACTGATGGGATCGGTGCCGAATACCGTCTTTGAGCGGCTGCTGGAGGCGGTGAGCGAGAACCAGACGGCGGCGGTGATCCAAGAGATCAATATATTGCTCAACGCGGGGAACAGTCCGGCGGCGCTGGCGCGGCAGTTTGTCCGCTACCTGCGGAATGTGCTAATGGTTCGGATTGCGGGCGAAGGATCTGAGCTGTTGCAGGTTTCGGCGGACGAGCGGGCGAGGGCTGCGCGATCTGCGGTGCTGTTTTCGGAAGAAGATTTGACGCGCTTTTTGCAGGTGATGCTACGGACCTTTGACGAACTGAACTATCGGCAGGAGCAGCGCTTCCATCTGGAACTTGGGCTGGTGAAGCTGGTGCATTTGCAGCGTCTGCTGCCGATGGAGGAGTTCCTGAGCCAGTTGCCATCGGGAGGAAAGCAGCCCACCGGCGGGGCTTTGCCTCGGCCTTCTGCTGCTTCGTCAGCACCTCAGTCTGCAAGTCCGGTCCGGACTGCCGCACCTGTACGCGCTCCTGAACCGGCAAAGGCGGCGTTTTCTCCGTTTGAAGCTGACCGGAATCGAAAGATTACGGGTGAATCTGCGGGCGCGCCGCTGATGGAAATTGCCGTTGAGCCAGTTGCTGCGCCAATTCCTGCTGTAAGGACATTGACCCCGCTGGAGGTGACGGCGCGAGCGGTGGAAACAGCGTCGGCCAAGGCTCCGGGGTCGGTTACGGTTGACTCTCCGGTAGAAGCGACGAACGGTGCGCTGGCGCTCGCTCCCGAGATTGTGGCTGAAGCCAAGTCTGACCCAGCCGATGACCCCTCAATTGATCTGGACCGGATTCGTGAGGCGGTTGTTGGGGCGCTGGATAGTGCCGGCCATAATACTGCGGCGGTGCTGCTGAACGGCGGCAAATGGTCCATGGAAGGCGACACGATCCAGGTCGAAGTCGGCATCAAGAAGACGATGCTGGGGCTGACGATGAATATCGAGGCAGAGAAGATCGTCAAGAACGCGCTTCGGGCATTGGGCGCATCTCAAAAGTTGGTTGTTGTTCCCGGGGAGAATGGAGCGACAATCCCTGATTCCAAGCCGAGAGTTGTGAGCGGGTCGGTGCAGGCGGCAGCGTTGGAAAATCCCCTGGTGAAGCAAGCTATGGATTTATTTGGGGCTGAGGTACGCAGCGTTCTGGACTTGCGGGATAAGAAGTGACGGTTGCCGTCCCAACGACTTCACTTGATGGCA
>Ga0209773_10000193_pt1 | contig 18598 bp, 10 predicted proteins | sample BogFormECP14_OM1_FD_188244 | JGI IMG/M metagenome (GOLD analysis project Ga0209773, IMG submission 188244) | Bog forest soil microbial communities from Calvert Island, British Columbia, Canada - ECP14_OM1 (SPAdes) (version 2) | ecosystem: Environmental > Aquatic > Freshwater > Wetlands > Bog ... | reverse complement strand
TCGGCCACGCACGCGGTATTCTCGGCTACTTGCTCAGAAACATGCATATGCATCGGAAGAAGCTTCCCCTGTGCCCACTCTGCCAAGTCCCGCATGTCTTCCAGCGGAACAGCACGAATGCTGTGCGGCGCTACACCCACTTGAATCTCATCGGATTTGCCCTGACAGGCAGCGATAAGCGCCTCAATGTTAGCGATGAAATCTTTCCTGTTCTCAAAGAACCGTGTCTGGCCCGGGTCTGTGGGTACTCCATATCCAGAACGAAAATATGCCGATCGCAACAAAACAATTCTTATCCCTACCGACTGTGCCGCAGCGATTACCTGCTGGCCTAGCCGGTTCGGATCATCATATGGGCGGCCATCAGGAGCATTGTGCAGGTAATGGAACTCGCCCACTGTGGTGATTCCTGCGAGCGCCATCTCCAGGAAGGTCATCCGCGCAACATCGTAAACGTCCTGCGGAGTGAGCTGGGCGGCAGCGTGGTACATGGTTCCACGCCAGGACCAGAAGTCCTTCCCGCTTGTCCTGCGCGATTCCGATTTGCCGCGAATGAGACGTTGAAATGAGTGAGAGTGAACATCGATAAGGCCCGGTAGCATGGCCCTGCGAGCAAAAGCCACCGTTTGCACCTGCGACGCTTCCTCAACCACGTCTTTCTTTATCCTGCCGGCATCGTCTGCAAGTAAACCGGTATCTGTCGTAAACGCGCCGTTGGCATAGAGAGCCTCAGGCTGATAGTAGGTGCTCACAATTTATCCTCAGAATGCGAATCTTCACTCTAATGCATACTCCAGACTGGTCCCGGCTTTCAATGTCTGAAGCCACCACATATAGCAGGCGATTCCCACCAGGCCGACCAAAGCCCCAAGCGAGAAAGCGAGGACGAAAGAGTCGAAGCGCCTCACAATCCAGCCTGTGATGATGGGGCCAATGATTCCAGGGACATTCCCGATAAAGTTCTGAAAACTGACGCATGATCCAACCTGGTCTGGCGCCGCGCATTGTTGTGGAACCACAAGAATCGCCGAGATTAGGACGCCGGAAAGTGCGGAAATGTACAGAAACAGCAGAGCCAGCCCGCGATCTTCCACCAAAGATGCCGGAACTATGAACAAGCCGAGTGAAAACCCGAGAGCGATGACGGATTTGGTCGCACGAGTGATCGACCACCCGCGCTTGAGTAGAGCGGCTATGAGCCAGCCACCTGTCATTTCGCTACATGCCACAATCAGATACAAAAGGCCCGCAGCCCAGCCGAGAGAACGGAGCGGAACGCGACGCACAGTGTAGAGATAAGACGGCCCCCAGCTAATCAGCAAATACCAGAAGTAATTCCAGCAGAAAAATCCCGCAGACATCCCCCACATATTGCGGCTGCGCACTAGCTTCAGCAAAGCTCTTCCAGATCGAGCGGGGTGCACGGGTTTTGCCTTGCTGGAAGGAGCAGTGAACAGCAGCACCCACGGGAGTAACCAGAGTAGGCCGGCTAATCCTGTCGAAAGAAACATCCATCGCCAGCCAAAGACGCGAAGGATCCATGCCTCTAGAACCAGACCAATAGCCAATCCGGCTTTGCAGCCAACATCAAGAATCGCCGAAGGAATAGCGCGTTCATTCGGCAGAAATTGCTCACTTACAAATTTGAGCCCGGCAGGAAGGTTTACGGCCTCACCGATACCGAGCAGCAATCGAAAGAAGATCAACATCGCCAAGCTGCTAGCTAATCCCGTGGCAGCCGAAGCCATGCACCAGAGAGCAAACGCTCCCCCATAAAGCCACTTAAGCGGCCACCGATCAACCAGCCACCCTGCCGGCAACTGCGCAAGCGTGTACGTAATCGAGAAAGCAGCAAGAGCCCATCCCTGTTGCAATGGGTCAAGATGCATGTCACGCCCAACAAAGGGGAGTGCAACGCTCAGGCTGCCGCGATCGAGATAGTTGATAAGCGATGCCAGCGAGAGAAGCACAGTCGGAACCCAGCGACGTGAACGCTGCGGCGAAGCACCCCCTGAAATCAGAACCGAGTTTGATTTGCTCGCAGTCAATCCACTCTCTGATGCAAGATTAGTGGATCAACGGATATATCCCGGGAATCTTTAGGGAAATTCGATAGACACTCGAACTCGCGGTGATATACAGCGTCTTGTGATCAGCATCGCCCCATGCCAGATTTCCCACCTTCTCGGGAATATCAATTGTGCCAAGATGTTTGCCGTCTGGAGAAAAAATCCAGACTCCTCCCGGACCGGCGCTGTAAAGATTGCCGTCTTTGTCCACTTTCATGCCATCCGGCGATCCCGGCCGCAGATCCGAACTGGCGTCAAAAAACAATTTCCCATCCGTAAGCGTGCCGTCGGCGTTGACGGTATAGCGCATCCAAAACTTCTTCGGCTCGGAGTTATTTACGTAGAGATATTTCTCGTCCGGTGAAAATGCGATTCCATTGGGCCGAGGCAGGTCTTTCACCAATAGCTGCAACCGGTCACGGGCAGGAGGCGCTCCCGGTTTCTGACTCGTTGCGCCCGGCAGACGGTAGACGCCATTTACTTGCAGTTGCTTGTCAGGATCGTCGTCCTTTTGCGTGCGAAGCCCATACGGCGGATCAGTAAAGTAGAGCGTGCCGTCGGACTTATAAACAAGATCATTAGGGCTGTTCAGCTGTTTCCCCTGATAGCTATCGGCCAAAATCGTAACCTGCGCCTTGGCGTCGATGTGCTCCAGTCTCCACACATTCCTCTGTGCATGACCGGCGACCGTCAGCCGACCGTGACTGTCAAGCGTCATTCCGTTCGAACCAGGCTCAGGGCCACCATACGGAGCCGCGCCCTTGTATCCGCTTGGCTGCATAAACATGCTCACTCCACCTGCCGGTGTCCACTTGCGAATGCTGTTGCTGGGAATATCGGCAAATAGAAGATAGCCGGACGGTATCCAGACCGGTCCCTCAGTCCATGTAAAACCTGTGGCCAGTTTTTCGAGAGTAGCCCCGGCTGGCACAATCAGGTCCAGGGCCGGATCCAGGTGTTCAATTGTAGGCGTGATCGCGCTCGACGACGCTGAAAACTTATTAGAAGCTTCGTTCATAAAGTTAGAATGATTCGGCGCCTTCTGTGGCAGCGCAGGCAGCAGACAAAACTCGGCAATCACGCACGCGGCAAGCAGTTGGAAACGCTTTCTTGATCGCATCCATACTCTCCTGAAAATACGAACAACAGTCAGAGATTTGCGCCATCCTCTACGGGGAGCGATTTCGCTTGCTGCCTGGAAGCGCGACTTAACAGTAGATATCCGGCTACCCCAGCCAGCAGGGAAGCGCAAAGCACAGCCGTTTTGGCTGCATCGAGCAACGCCGGATCATCGAACGCGAGAGCACTGATGAAGAGGGAAACCGTGAACCCGATGCCGGAGAGCGAACCGACTCCGACAATATGGTCCCAGCGTACTGTTTGCGGAAGCTGCGCAATCTTTAGCTTAACGGCAATCCAACATGCAGAAAAAATTCCGAGAGGTTTCCCCACAAAAAGTCCGAGCAACACACCCCAGGCAACCGTACTATGCAACAGCGACTGCCATGTCGAGAGCGAAAACGTTACTCCAGCATTTGCCAGGGCAAACAGAGGCAGAACGAGAAACGCAATCCAGTCGTGCAGCCTTCGCGTCACCCGATCCGCGGGCGATTCGCTGTTCGCAATCAGGTACTCCATCGCACCCAGCTGCCGATTGGCCAGCGCCTTGTCTCCGGCAGCAAAAGCCTTCTTAAACTCATTGAGAGTTTCCGTGCAGACCTCGCCAAATGCATCCAACGACACGCGGGAGCGGACGGGCACGAGCATTCCCAAAATGACCCCGGCGATCGTTGCATGAAGTCCCGAGCGAAGAATTGCCAGCCAGAAGGCGAAGCCCAGCACCGCATATACAATCTGCCGGTCAACGCCGAGCCGTCGGCAGAGCAGTATCACCGCCAGCAGAACAGCGCCGATAAAAAGCTGATCGAGATGCAACGTCTCAGTGTAAAAAAATGCGATGACTGCGATGGCGCCGATATCATCAGCAATCGCCAGCGAAAGCAGGAAGACTTTTAGCTCCGCAGGGACACCTTTCACCACGGCAAGTACGCCTAGCGAGAAGGCGATATCTGTCGCCATCGGAACTCCCCAGCCATGCGCTCCCGGTTTGCCGTGATTCAGTACAGCGAAAATTAATGCTGGCACGACCATGCCGCCAAGGCCCGCAAAGATAGGGAATGCAGCACGTCGCATGTCGGCCAGTTCGCCGTGGACGATTTCCTGCTTCACTTCCATGCCGACAAGGAAAAAGAAAAGCGCCATCATGAAGTCGTTGATCCAGGCATGGACAGGCAATTGCAGCCCCGAGAGCCGAAGCTCGACGTGCCAGATGTGATCGTAAGACGCGCTCCACGGGGAGTTAGCCCAGACAAGAGCGATGACCGCAGCCGCCAGCAGGAAAGCGCTGCTGACGCCTTGCGTATGGATGAATTGCTGTACAGGTAGTTGTACGGTACGTGCAATCAAGGATTCACGCACCTCCAGCTTCAGGGCTCCGAGCGTGCGTGCCGGTACCGTCATAGCAGACAGTGTATGGAAGCGCGGATACTCAAAACAATCAAAAACCTATGAACTCTCTCGCCGATGGCGCATTGGCAGTATCGCCCATGTAGTTATTGAGTAGCTTTTGTCTGATATATCCTCGAATTGAGGGGGTGTTCATCCTGACTGCTGTAAGAGAATCTGATGAGCACAACGACATAGCCATTCCAGAGGCGGAGTTGTTAATTGCGTCTTTGCGAGGCTCGCTGTCAGCTGCTCCGCAGTGCGCGGACTGGGCCGCACTGGCAACGCTGGCCGAGACCCACGGAGTGCTGCCTCTCGTTTATCGTGCTTTAACTGCTGTCAGGGCAGAACTACCGGACGATTTTCAACGTGCTGTCGCCAGTTCCCGGATATCGACTGAGATGCTGGCGGCGGAACTCGAACAACTCCTCGCTGGATTTGCGCAACACGGTATCGACGTGGTCCCGCTAAAAGGCCCCGTCCTTGCAGAAACGATATATGGGGATATAGCCATGCGCCCCTGTGAGGACCTGGATTTGCTGGTGCGCGTAAGAGACTTCAGCCGGGCCGAGAAAGTGTTGATAGATGCGGGCTGGATTGCACCCTCGCCGGTAGAAGAGTTCGAGCGCCAATTCCTGCGCAATGGCGTCCTCGTTGAATTGCACTTCGGCGTGGCATCGCCGCGATCTTTTCCTTTTGATCTGGATGGGGCATGGAGCAGAGCGCAGACGGCTTCATTTCGCGGTTTGCCGATGCTGGCGTTGTCAGAAATTGACCGCGCTCTATACCTGTTGCTCCATGGATTGAAACATGGCTTCGGAAAACTGATCTGGATCCTCGACGCCGCGCACGCGCTAAGCGCTGTGAAGGAATGCAGCGCGCATGAATTTGTGAGGCAGGCTAAAGAGCAGGGATTGGAGCAAACCCTCTACATCGGCTGCGCGATGATACTCGAAGCTTTCCCTGAGCATCTGCCAAAGGATCTGTTGGCAGTGTTGGCAGAATCGCCAGAAGACATGGAAGCCGCACGCGCGCGTGTGGCAACATTGCTGGCAGGAGAAGCGGGTACAGGCCGCAGTCCCGAGCTCTCGTTTTATCTACAGACGGAGACAGAACGAGTCAGGCGATGGCAATGCCGCCTGAAGTTTTTTTCCCCAACCGGTGAAGATTATCAATGGACCGCGCGACATCGGCTGCCAAATAGCTTCGCGCCACTCGTACGACCGTTTCGCCTGCTGGCCAAATATGGACTCCGACAGGCATGGCGCACAGCGTTTCCTCCGTCTGCCTGAAACTGGCAGGGAACCGCCGTCCATCCAGAAAATCTAGAGCCGAACAAAATCAGAAGCCCGGTCCCCTGCACTGGCAGAAGAACCGGGCGATTGCATCTGAGTTACGGTTTAAGGCTTGCTGTGAATGGCTTTAGCCTTTGATACAAACAGAAGGAGAGGCGCAGCCGCCACGGCCACCTTGGCATATCGCTGGATCATCTCCCGACGAGTGGAGGTATCTTCCTGACGGATATCTTCCCGCTCCTCCTGCGGGGCCGTGTCTCGTTTTTCACGTGTTTCCGACATGATTCGAATGAGTCCTTTCTTATGAAAAGCCATTTCGGCTTTCAAACGCAGATTGTCAATGACTAAGGAGCTGTCACATTCGGAGACGTGCTTGCTCCATATTTGCTATTGCCATCAGGGGAATAAACAGCATTTAAAGCATTACCAACGGGGAGAGAAAGTCCAGTATAAGGTACCGATATTTGCGTACCGCCCAGCAGCACTCCTGTGTTGTTGCTGAAGCAGTTGGCAACCACAATGTCCGGCGTGCCGTCCGCGTCAAGGTCGCCCGCAGCCGCTGAATAAGGCTTGGTACCGATCATAAACGGCCCAAGCACAGTATAAGTTCCGCCTGCACTGCCCGTCGCCAGGTTGAGCGTACCGTCCGTATAGTTTGCGACAACCAGATCAGGAATGGAGTCGCCATTGACGTCGGCAAACCTCACCTCATCCGGTCCCGCACCGACACTCACAGGGGTCTGGGCTGTGAATGTTCCACTGCCATTGTTTTTCAGGATGCTGACATTGTTGCTGCCGAAATTCGCCACGGCAATCAGCTGACTGCTGCCACTGCCTGTGATCGCCACAGACTGTGGTCCTGTGCCGACAGTAACAGGAGTCGCGGAGAAGGTTCCATTCTGCTGATTCAGCAATATGGAGACAGTTCCATCTTGATAGTTTGCTACCGCAAGATCAGAATAGCCATCGCCGTTGAAGTCGCCCGCACGAATGGCCTCGGGAATGCGGCCAACATTGAATTGAGCTCCGACGTCAGTGAAAATACCGCCGCCATTGCCGAGGAGAATAGTAACGGTACCCTCAGTATTGGCGACGGCTACATCCAGATTGCCGTCATGGTTGAAGTCCCCGGTGGTAAGAGAAGTAGTGCTCGACGAGCCAACGTCGTAGCGAGGGGTCAACGAAAAAGTTCCGTCACCATTGCCCAGCAGCACAGCGATCTGGTTGGTGTTGAAGCTGCCGACAATCAGATCGAGCGTCCCGTTGCCGCGCAGGCTGGCCGCGTGGACCTCGGCGGGACCGAAGCCGGCAGCGATCAGAATGGCCGTCGCCGGCTGGAACGTGCCGTCACCATTGCCAAGTTGCACGGTAATGGAGTCGGTGCCGAACACGGAGGTGATGAGATCCAGGATTCCGTCTCCATTCAAGTCCGCCAGTTCCGTCCAGACCGGAAGGCTGTTGGTTCCCGTGCTGGTGGTAACCTGCGGCAACAGTGATGGTGTTGCATTGGCTGTATTCAGTGTCACCGGACCTGTGACCGGGCTGCTCGAAGTCACATCATTGAAAGCGAGCTGTCCGCTGGGTGCCGTGAAACCAAAGCCAAAGACGTTGATTTGCGCCGTAGTAGCCGTCAACGAAGCGATCGTGGTCTGCGACTTGCCCAAAATCGTGACGGTAGTCGAAGTCAATGCGGCGGCGTAATTGGTGTCGCCACCATAAGCAAGCGACAGGGAATTGCCGCCTGTCGGAAGAGTTGTTGGAATCGTGATATTGGCGACGCCTCCGCTCAAGGCGACACCCTGTGCGGCTCCTGTGTTGAACTTATAAGTCACAGTACCCGTCGGCCCAGCGCCAGTACCGACGCCAGCAACAGTCACCATGACCGTTCCGCCCTGTCCCTGAACAGGACTGGCAGGCGTAACTGTATCACTGATCGTTACAGTCCCGGCGGAAACATTCAGTGTGGTGCTCGTGCCGCTGCCGGTGTAAGCAGTAGTCCCCACAAATGAGACAGCAAGGGTATGACTCCCCGGAGCCAGCGCATTAAATGGCCCGCTGATCTGATAGTTGTTGTTGCTGATCAGCGCCAGGCCGTAGCCCGAAGAAGATCCATCAACCGTTACCGTAAAATCGCTGGTTGTGATGCCTGTCGCATTAGCGGGTGTGAGCTGCACGCTGAAGCTCGACGGCTGCCCGTACAAGTATGTCGTGCCACCCGAAATCGACAGCGAAGTTGGAGTCGCAGCTTGCGCCGTGAAGTTAATCGTGTCCGTCTGATTATCAAACGTTACAGTAACACTGCCGGGACCCGTAGTGCTGGGCGTGAGAACTGCGGTACCTACGCCAGATGCATTGAACGTGCCAGTGGTCAGCGCAGGATTTGCCGTCACGCCGGTGACATCGAATGTGTATGGGTAGTTTGTTGCCACCGCGGGAAATACGCCGCCAGCGATCGGATTGCCGTCCGAACCATTATTCAGGGAGACAGTAAGGTTCATGCTGCCGCCCGCCGGAATCGATGTGACGTCGGAGGTAAAGTCGAGTTGAGCGTAAGGTGCAGTCGTCAGGCTGCCTGTTGTCGAGTCATAGAGAACAGCCTGGTCGCAGCCTGTTGTGTTTGGTCCGCCATTGCATCCCCACCAGTTGTCAGTAGCGATTACCTCGCCGGACGTACCCCCCGGAGTGCCCGCAGCTACACCACTTGCTCCGCCTGTTGAGGTGTTGCCAACGACACGGCTCAGGCCAACCTGCAGCATATTGCCTGATACCGCAGTATCAGCGCCTCCTGAAATTGCCCCACCGGCTACCGCAGCTGAGTTCGAGAGAAAATTGGAATTCGTAACGGTAGTTCCTGTCTCTTGAGGCTGAACGTCACTGTAAAGCCCTCCTCCCGAGTCAGCAGCGGAATTACTTTGAAAAACGGAGGAACTGATCAACAGACCGGAAGCTGTAGCAATGCCTCCGCCATTCCCCTGGGCAGCGGTATTGGAACTGATTGTGACATTTGTGAGTGTGCTCTGCGGCGTGGCAGGTGAGAACGAGCGTTCGGCGAAGTCAAGGCCTCCCCCCTCCCCAATGGCCGTGAAGTTGGTATCACCCGAATTCACACTGGTATCAGCTCTGTTTCCGGAAAATACGGTATTGGTAGCGGATATCCCAACCGGGGTCGTCGCATTTTCCACGCCGCCGCCCTCTTCGGGGGTCGAGTTGTTTGCGATCGTGTCCCCACTCAAGGTTAGAGTTCCCGGGCCTCCCCCTGCAGAGTTAACCGCATAGATGCCTCCCCCGGTTCCCCATAGAATGGTGCAGTTCTGTATGGTCGAATTGGTGATCGTAAGATTTCCGAGGCCTAGTGCGTCCCAGTTGATACAGCCCCCAAAGCTGTTCGCCCACCCAGTTGTACTGATATTAGGGTTGTTGGCATTCTTGCCATTTTGAATGGTCAGGTTTTCCAGCAATAAGTCGAAAACATAACTCATGCCGCTCGGATTGAACGATCCAAACAATCCCGGATTGACCGTGAAAACGGTGTCGTTATTCTTCGCATCGATAATCACCCCGGTCCCTGACGTATCGCCGACAATCGTCATCGGTCCAAGAATTTCCAGGTGAGTGACGGCACTCGCGTTTGCATCCAGGGTTCCGGTTTGCCAGGTCAGATTATAAGTGCCTGCAGGAACCATGATCGTGTCTGAAGTGCCCGCGCCGATATTGCCCGTCCCATCGCCATTTGCGAATGTAATCGCGTCACGCAAGGTGCACGTCTCAGGAGGACTGGTAGGAGAATACGGTGGGGCTTGCATACAACGGGTGCCGTCGCTCGGGTCAGTCGACGTGCCCGTGTTGTCTGCGGTCGTAGTGACGTAAAAGGTAATTCCAGTGCTGGGCAGCGTAACCTCTGGCGACGCGCTGTCAGCATTTAGTATCACCATGCCCTCGCGTGCATCCGGACTCACGCGGGCAGACACAGCGGCGACAACTCCGCCGGATGAGAGGCTTTTGGAGACGACGTGGGCGGAGGGCATGACGGCATTGCCGGTCAAACCTCGAGGTGACGTCGACGAGTGGCTGATCAGCAACTGCTGCGAAGAATTGAATACAGCAAGATCATCAAGACCGCCGGTACTGCGGGAGCGCACAATGATCGGCGCCCTGCTGCCCGCGGGTTGAACCGCTGCCGCAGCGCTTCTTTCAATCTCTATCCAGGGTGCATTTCCAGTGTTGCTCGCCTGTTGAGCAAGTATCGATTGTTGCCGCTGCGCGAGGCGCGTTTCCGCAATTTCTTGAGGAGTGTAGGGACGCGGATCGAATCCCTCATGCGCAAGTGTCACAACGTCGCCGCTTGAAGTCACAACAGACAGTTGCAATTGTGCATGTCGATCAAAGAGAAACTCGCCCGTGGTCACACTCTCCGCGCCGCTGACCGGAACCGTTGTGATCGTGCCGCCGCCGGAAAGGGCGTTCTTGCCATGCAGGATGAGTAGTTGTCCGCCCGCAACAATGGCCGTATCGGGAATCCGGTCGGCGTCGAGATTGGCCACGCTCATAGCGGTTGCCGCGCCGGGCAATGCATAGGTTGCTTTCGTTGCCCATACATTTGTCTGATAGGTCAGAATGGACAGCCTCGCGCCATGATTCGATTGATAGGCGGCGACGACGGCTTCACCCAGCAACGGCGCGCCCGGCCGATATGCAGCCAGCGAGGTTACACTTCCAGCAATTGCGGCACTGACGGGCTTCGAGAAATTTCCTTTGCCGTCGCCGAACATTACGTTGAGCTGGTTACTGCCTTGAGTCGCATAAACCAGATCCAGATGCCCATCGCCGTTCACGTCGGCTGAGATCATCAGCGTTGGCTGAACTGTGAGAGAAACAGCTTTTGCAGTCTGAAGGTATGGGGCAGAATATACATGCCGCCCAGCAGCGGCCCAGCTTTGATAGGTCTGCGGCGAGCGCGCATCAAGATTGCCGCGCAGGAAGCTGATACTTCCGCCTTTCTGCAGGCCATAGCCGATTACCAGATCGCCGACGCCATCTTCGTCGAAATCTCCAGCCACCATCGAGAGCGGCTGCGGCTGTTCTCCGGAAAATTTCAGATGCAGCGGGCGACTCTGCTGAGGCGTGTCTGAGACAGCGATTCGTTGTCCCAGAGCTGGAAATTGATTCAGGATCAGCCAAACAGAAGCCAAAATCAGGATCCTGAAGATGTCAAAAGATGTAAACGCGCAATTAATCCTTATTAACTTATTTTTCATTTACTACGTCTCCGATTCCCGGGGGGAGTTAAAACATCATGGAAGCAGAAAACTGGGTACCACAAAGGGAAGAACTACGGCGGGAAGGAACAGCAAAGTGCAGATGGGATATCAACAGAAGAGCACAAACCCATTCGTACTTACAAAAGGGGAGGTACATGCATTTGAGCGTGTGTGAGCTAAAAGAAGTGTCGCTGAGCACTCAAACCTTGTCAACCCAATTTCGCCTCTTTCACTCGATCAACACAAAGAGTTTCATTGCAATAAATTGCTTATTAACGAAGATGAACTTACAAGACGTGTGCGTGAAGTTCTCACAGCCGACTGGAGAAGGCATACAAGATGAATCCCGCGCGACAATCCTCTCAGGGGTTTTTCAGGAATCTGGAGAAGACAGATTCGTAACGCATCGTGTTTCCTGTGGGACCTATCGGCACGATGAAGAGAACCACATCGGTCAGATCAGGATGCGTAAGCGTGTAAGTGCCCTGCTGCAGCCACGGCAGAGCGGCACAGGTAAAGACCAGTGAGAACTGCTCAAGTTGCGTATTCGAATGATCGAAAATCTCTGCCAGCTCCAGTTCGTAGTCTGAGGCTCCCACGAGTCTGAAGATCGTATGGCGATGGGGAACGAAATCCTGCAAAGATAGATTATTCAAAGATGCAACAACTTTCTGTCCGGGATCTGGCAGCCGCTCCATTCCGAGGTACATGGCATCGCCGCCAGTTGGCTCAAATGCCAGTCTGGCTGGACCGTAACATTCTGCCACACAAATTTACGATAGAACAGGATGAGAGCAATCAAAGCAAGCCTGAGAAAGATGGGTGCTTGTGAAGCGGAAAGCCGAAGAAAGTCCTCAATTTGATTGCATCGCCACAGCCTGCAACCAGCAATGGCTCTATCGTTTTGGCGATGGCGGAGTCGTCTATTCACAAACGCAAAACCGGTTTGTAGGCCTCGATGCCAGCGGAATACTTGCATATCAGGCATTCGACGCCGGTGCTATTCCACGCGATCTCTTGGCATCAAGTGGGGCAGGCCAGCCCTCAACCATTGCAACAGAGGCGCTTGATATTGTCTTTGCTTTATCCAGGGGACGATTTCCAGAATCTTCAGAACAGGAAGAAGCCCGGGACTGGCCAGCCCTCGCCCCACCAAAGAGCGCAAACATCGAAGTTCATGGCATTCCTATTTTTGTCGAATGTCCTCCTCAGGCGCTCGGAGCACTATGCAGAGATTGCTTCCTGAGTTGTCCGTCCACAACCCGGCCAGCTCGATTTCACCTTCACCTCAGGAGGGCGGAAGCTTCGTGGACAATTTTCATCAACGATCGGGAATTTTTTGACTCCGTGAAAGATGAACAAGTCGGCTTGGGCATGCTGCATGCTGTGCGTTCTTTGTTGTACGACGAAGCGCAGTACGATATCGCCTTTCACGCTGCGATGGTGGCGGATGATCGACATGGCATCATGCTTTGCGCGCCCCGCGAATCCGGAAAAAGTACATTGGCGGCCCATCTTGCAGCGCATGGTTTTACCTTGATCAGCGACGAACCGGCATTACTGCATTTGGATACAGCATCCATCTCTACCGTGGAGATGCCGATCAGTTTGAAAGAGGGCACCTGGAGCATCCTCGCAGGCGAGTGGCCTCAACTGAACGATGCCCCAGTCCACACCCGCTCAGACGGTCGTAGGATAAAGTTCCTGCACCCAACGCGCGAAGCCGCCATCAACTCCCCGAAGCGGCTCACGCATATTGTATTTCCAGAATATTCTCCGTTGTCCGCCGCTGGCATCGAAGCGCTGTCGCCTCTGCGCGCACTCATGCTTTTAAATGAGGGAGGCATGCTCCTCGGAAAGCGCATGAATAAAGATGTTTTCGAGCAATTCCTGAGACTTATCTCCTCAATTCCCGCCCATATCGCACGCTATTCCTCTTTGCAGGAAGCAGACCAGATGATTCAAAGCGTTGTGAGCTCAGAGCATCCAGGCAATAATTAATGTCTCACGCGTTTCTCTTCAGTGTGGAGCTAACTGCCCAAGCTTATTGTTGATCGAGACGCGCGCATCAATGTATTCCTGCTTCTTCGGGTCCAAATTGCCAGCTTTCATGATCGCTTGCAGAGCGTCATTATATTCGCGCATGGCCGCGGTCTGGTCTCCGGCCTCCTCATAAACCTGGGCCATTCCCTCGGAAGTCAGTGTAAGACCATACCAGAATGTTGGGTTGTTTTTGTCCAGGAGAATTGCCTTTTGGAACCACTGTGCGGACTGCTTATATTCCGGTTCCGCGCTGGCTCGGTCGTGTTGTGTCGAAAGAGTGTTGCCAATGGCTTGATAGGCATAGCCCATGTTGGAAAGATATATAGCATTTTGGGGGGCCAGAGCCACAGCCTGCTTTTCGGCCTCGGCAGCCTGCCGATAGTAATCGACAGTCGCTTCCTCATCATTCTGCTTCTCGCTCAGTAGAGCGAAACCGTTATAGAACATATTGCCAAGTTCATCCCACCATTCCGGGCTGGGCTGTAGTTTGATCGCTTCTCGCTGAGACTCTTCCGCATGTTTGTAGTACTCCTTGGCTTCTGTCAGTTGACCTTGCTCCAGAAGATCGTCTCCAATATCCCGGTAGGCTTTAGCGAGCTTAACCCGATTGGCTGCATTACCAGGGTCAGCTGCTACGAGGCGTTTCTCTTCTCGTACAGCTTCCTCGCCGGGCTGTATCGCGCCCTTGTTTGCTGAGCGCAGCGGCATGATGTGTTTGGCAACGAGCTCGTGGATGTCGTTTCTGTAGCTGTCGGTTCTATAGCTGTCTGCCTTCGTCTTGTCCGCCGCTCGGATCGCATTGTGGTAGCTTTGCTCCGCATCCGAATAGTAAGAAAGTGCAGTTGCAGGATCATCTGGCGCCAGATAGTCTCCGAGCTTTGTCTGCGAGGATGCCAAGTCGCCAAGGTATGTTATCTCCCGAGGTTCTGCATTCGCACTCTCTGTTCTTATTTTGATGACTTCCTCAAAGTCCCGTTGCACTGCCCGCTTATCATGCATCTGCTCCCGCAAAGGAATAATCTTGTTTTCAAGAAGTTCGCAAAGCGATTGCCGGTCCTTCTGTGCGTCTTGCTTGCCGGCAATCTCGATGGCTTTCCTGTATGACTGCTCCGCGCCTGCATAGCTCTGAAGCGCAGTATCCATCTGCTTGCGCTTTGTGAAATCGTCACCGAGACGCATCTGCGCTTGAGCCTGGTTGTAAGCGTAGTAAGAAGTGGCGGGGTCCAGGTCAACAGCTTCCGCGACATCTGCGAGTGCTTTCTGGTCTAGCTCCAACTTCCGGTTCAGATCAGCTTCTATTGCGGACATATGCTCATAACGCAGAAGAAAACGGTCGTTCAAATATCGAGGTGAAGAGGGCGCGCTTTGGATCGCCTTATCGATGTCGTTCAAGGATGCTTGGTATTCAGAGTTCGCACCCTTGTTGTCCCTCTGATCTTGCAGCGCGTCTCCCATTTCCTGGTGGAGTGCGCTGATTAGATCCAGGTATTCAGTGTCGGATGGATCGACTGGCTCAAGAGTTTTCGCCACTTGCAACGCTTGTGTGCAAGCGTCAACAGCCCGGCCCGGTTGTCGATCGTTTTTTAGCGCCATTGCCTGGAGAAGCAAAGTGTTGGCTGTAGTGAGAATCAGAGATTTGTTTGTGCCGTCGATCTTTCTCAGATCGGCGAGCAGTTTGAGTGATTCGGCATAGTGCGAAGAGGCGGCGCTCGGGTGGTCGCTACCATAAAGAAGTAGCCCCCAGTCGCGATGAGAGTCCGCAAGATCGCTGATTAAACTCGCGTTGCTCGGGTCGATCTTCAGGATCTTCTCGAATCCGGAGATGGCGTTGTGCAGCAATCGCTCGCTTTCGTCGGATTTTCCTGCCGATTGGTCTCCTTCTTGAAGGAGCAGGTATGAGTATGCCAAGTCTCGCTGCCATCTCTCGTTTTTCGGCTCCCAGTTGATGGCCTGCTGCATGATGCTGTTAAGACTTTTGTATTGCGCAAGCACTTGCTCCGGGTCCTGTCGATAGATGTGGAAGTTAGCAAGTTGATTTTCAGCTACTCCCAGCCGGCGCTTGGCTTCCGGGTCGAAAGGGTTCATCTCCGCAGATCTTTTCGCAGTCGTGAGTGCGTGCTGCAGCGCTTTTTCCGCGTCTTTTTCCTTACCCTGGCTTTCGTAAACAATTCCTTCTCCGAGCAAACCGTCTTCAAGAACTTGGGCCCACTGCGTCATATCTTCAGACCGTCCGGTCGCCAGCGCGACAGCCCGCTTCATGTTGTCCAAAGCGTCTGCGAAGCGCCGCTGCTGATAGTAGATTGCGCCGATGCTCTGGTAGATATTGGCTTCATCCTGCAGCAGCTTATCTCGTAGCTTGCTATTCATCCCAGAGTCGTTCTCTGCCAGCGATTTCTGAATGTGACCCAGCGCCTGCTGGTACAGGTCAAGCGATCGCTGCAGATAATATTGGTCCGATGCAACATCGGCGAGCTTGGTCTCCGCATCCGCTAAGTTATGGAGCCACTCGGGGTTGCGCGGATTGCGCTGCACAAGCTCTTGGAATGCGCTGCGCGCCTGCTCATACTCGTTGCTGGCCTGGATAAGTTTCTCCTGTTTGTAGGAAAGATCTCCCTGATTGAGGTACGCCAGCCCTTCAATCTGAATTGCGCGAGACGAGACATCTCCTGTCAGGCTTACTTTTAGTAAGCCTTGATCTTCGATCTGCTTCTGCACGCCCTCCAATACGTCGATTCTGGCGATTGGTTTGATCGCGTCCATAAGATCTTCCCCAATCAGGTAAGAGGCTAACCCTTCAGCATTGCCCTGGGCCTTCTTCGCGCTCGACGTCGCGTCTTTTTCCTGGCTTATCTCGTGTTGCAGGCTGATATTCGCGTAATGCACTCTTAGACCCATAACTATAAAAATGGGGGTGGAGATCACGACAAGCAACCCCGCAACATACGCCGGCACTTGGTACTTGCGCGGCAGACGCCACCGGCGCGTTTTTAGGATTGAGGCGGCAATCGTGTCGTGACCAATTTCGTAAAAGAGACTTTCCAGACGAGGCTCTTCGCGCAGGATGCGCCGGTAGATCAGGTGCCTAAGTGTCTCTTCGCTGATCTTGTAGTTGCGAAGAATTTCATTCTTCTCCAGCATTAACCGATGACCGTCAGAAGATAAAAGTCCTGTGTCGCACAGCTCCCGCGCGCGGCGCGCCTGTAATAGAGGAAGTTGGGTCAGCGAATCGGTATAGAACCGGCGAACGAGGTCAGACATCACTCGTTCACCTCCAAGATCGTTCGGTGTTATCTCTATCCCTGACGAAGCACCTGCGCGAAGTTTTCCGGGCACAATCACGCGCTCAACGTGCTGGCAGAGCAGCTGCAATTGAAAAGGCTCAATGGTGCCATGCCGTCCCGCGAGAAAGCCGAGCATCATCTTGAGCGTTTCGTCAGAGTAAGTGAAGGGCGGTGTATTGAAAGTGATCGCGCCCTCTGACTCTTTCAACGCGGGCAACCGTATAGCAAGCTCTGCTCGGCTTCGGTCCATCGGAAGCAGGCGGAAGCGATCCTGAAAAAGGGCAGGGAAGTCGGTACTTAACTCTTCAAGCGATCCATAGAACTCCTCGCGCAAACTGAAAATCAACTTCACCTGGGGAGGCAGATCCGTCAGACCTTTTTCACCTTGCTCCAGGCGCAGTCGAACCGACGCAGGCAGATTGCCGGATGCAAGAGGACCAATCTCATTGGCGAAATCGCTCTTCCATGACGGAGCGACGGCAGTAAAGAGCTCTTCGAATTGGTCAAAAACAAGAACCGGGTAAAGCAGCGTTTCGCCGCGCCAGAACATCGCCGTCTTAAAAAATTCCCAGGGCGTACTTCCAACGCCCGGAGTGTAATCAAGATCGGCATCGCGAGCCGTCTCGGCGCAGGACTGAGCCAGCAATTGCAGGACGTCCATTTTGTCCGTAATGCGAACGCGAACAGGGCAAAAATTATTCTCGCGAAGCTTCGGGTAGACGCCCGCTTTCAACAGCGACGATTTTCCCAGGCCCGAGCTGCCATAAAGCACAAGCAGCCTGGAACTGATGATCTGTTGAGTAATGGCATTGATCTCGTCGTTGCGTCCGGAGAAAAGCAGATGGTCGGCAGGAGTATCTTCAAACTCGTTAGGGCCGGGATATCGGTATCCATCCATGCCGCTCATTGTCGTGCCTTTCCGAAGCGCCGCCTATACAAAAGATCAACTCCTCGTAGAACTCATAGCAGCGCCTTCCTGCCAGGCCTTTTGTGCATTCCAGTCGGCCACAATCGCGTCCACGAGTTCTTTGGCCCCGCCTTCAAGATCACCAATGGAAATTGAATTGAACTTAAGCTCATCCAGCCGCTCAAGCCGGAAGCGGCTCTCCGTATGGACAGGGATCACAAACTTGAATCCGGACCTCGTGCGTTTCTGCTCAGCAAGGGCCAGCTCGAGCTCGTCATAGAAAACGCCTTTGAGCCGCATCATGCCCTTTGCCTGCACCAGAACAAAATAATTCACCTGTTTCCCAATCACGTGGTTTATGACGCGCTCCCAGTTGTCGCCTCCGCGCAGATTCTGCCTGTCCATCCACACTGCAACGCCGCCGACTTTAAGGGCCTGTGAAAGCCTCTCAACAATATCTCTGTCCTCGCTTGCATACGAGAGGAACGCCACCGGCGCCGTTGCCGGCGGTTCCGGAACGGCTTCTTCGCGCGGCTCTGCTATCGCCTCATAGGCACTCCGCAGACAAACCGCAAAGTCGTTCAATGAATCCTGATGAAACTCCATCGTGTTTCCGCCCGAGAAGTAGAGCATCGTCTGGTGCTGCTTCGATTGGGCGAAGAATTCGGGAGGCTCCAGCGCTACCGACTTTTCGTTGTGGTTCACCAGTCCAAGCGAGCGCATCAGTACCCGCAGATACCAGTTCTTGAAGCCCAGATCGACAAACAGGCAGGTCGAGTCAGGATGGCTCAGAATCCCTGTGATCTGTTCCGGGAGTGCCGGCGATTTCCTGACAACATTCGTCAGAAATTCGATCAGATCGTTCTCCGTGATCACCAGCGATGACGAGTCTTGCGGATGGCCGTACAAATGATAGATAAGCGGATGCTCCACGCTGAACGAAGCACTGCGAAACTCCCGCGATTTCTTGAAATTATAGAAGTTCCGCACAGGCTTTTTCCCAGCCTGCGTCATCGCCTCGAAGAGAAAATCATCGGGCGTGGTGGTAATGCAGATTTGGAAGGGCAGAGCCGCGATATTTCGATGGAATTCCGTCGTTTCACCGGTGTATTGCTTATAAAAACGTTCGCATTTCAACTGCAATAACGCCGAATTTCGCCGGATTTCCTGCCAAATCTGGCTTACATGCCGCAGGTCGTCGGCATTCAGATCTCTTCGCTGTTCTTTGCTCAGTTGTTTG
>Ga0209773_10000192_pt1 | contig 18604 bp, 17 predicted proteins | sample BogFormECP14_OM1_FD_188244 | JGI IMG/M metagenome (GOLD analysis project Ga0209773, IMG submission 188244) | Bog forest soil microbial communities from Calvert Island, British Columbia, Canada - ECP14_OM1 (SPAdes) (version 2) | ecosystem: Environmental > Aquatic > Freshwater > Wetlands > Bog ... | reverse complement strand
TCTCTAATCGATCGCGACCATCACGTCGGATGCCTTGATCACGGCATAGGCTGTCTGGCCCGGCTTGAGCTTCAGTTCGTCCACCGCCTCGTTGGTGATCGACGCCGAGACGACGACGCCTCCAACGTCCAGTTGCACATGGGCGGTTGTCTGGCCCTTGATCACCGACTTGATGACGCCCTTGATCTGATTGCGCGCGCTCAATTTCATTGCTCAGCTCCCTGTCGCCTGCTGTGTGAGCGGTTTTCCCGTGTGCGAACTGCCTAGCCCGGGCACGCCACTCGGCATTCGTCGCCCAAACAATGGCCCACGGACATCCAATCGCCGCTGGTCAGGCAGACCTCGACGATGCCGCGGTTCGAAACACAATACCCGCCCGGCCTGTATATAGACCCCTGCCAATAGCACGAATAGACGGGACCGTGCCAGGGCGCTGATCTCGCCAGCGCCTCGCCGCTGAACGCCAGTGCGCACGCCAAGACCACGGTTCCGATCCGACGCATCATTGCGGGTTCCTCTGCACGAGTCGTAGTTATTCTAAGGTGTCCGGTTCGGAACGTAAACGGCGATCGCGCGCGTTTTGCGCCACCAAGAGAAAGCTCGCTGCGGGAGGCGCGGCTTGCCGATTTCCGCCTCGGCCGGCGCGGTCGTCCGAAGGCGACGCGGCCCGGAGGCGCTCAGCTCGCCGCGAAGGCGATCGGCGCGCCCATCGCGTCCACGATCAGCATCTCGTCGTGTCGCGTGAACGCGACGCCGCGCTCCGCGAGAAAGGTCGTTGTCGCCGCGATGGCGGCGACGGCGATGCGCGTGACGGCGAGCCCACGCCCTTCGGCCCCTGGGGCGCGGGCGCCGAACCGTCGGGAAAAAGCGTCGGGCGTGAGACATTCGATCGACGCGACCGAGAATCCGCCCGGGACCGGCCTCGGCGGCGCATCGACGAAACCGCTCAGAAATTCCACGATTTCGCCGGGCGCCTCATGCGTGATCACGACGCCCGATATCGCCGAGGCGCCGTTGGGATGCACCTGCGCCTCGCGGCTCCAGAAATTCTCCGGAAAATGCTGCTGGCAGACGAAGAATCCCGTCTGCGGCAGCGCCGCGCAACTCGCGAAGGCGAGCGAGAAGGCGACATCGACGCTGGAGCCGTCCGGCCGTTGCGCCCGGCGGGCGAAGTCGAAGCGCTGGAAATCGCCGAGGCCCTTGGCCGCGAAGGCGCGCCGGTCGGCCTCGGCGTCGCTGGAGCGCAGGACCAGCATCGCCAGCCCCTCGCGCCGCGCCAGGAACTCGGCCACAAACCCTGCGAAAGAGAAGACGCGAGGGTCCAAGGCCGGCGCCTCGAATCCCTCGCCCAGGCCGATCAGTTCGAGGAACGCCCCGTCGAACTGGACGATATGATTTTCGGTGCCCCAGGGGTGGCGGTTGCGCGTCCCGACCTGGAAGCCGAGCCGCCGATAGAGTGTCGCCTGCGCAGCCAGGTCGCGCGCGGGGATGACGATATGATCGATGGCGCGGGGCATTTGCAATCCTGTTCGGCTGCAGGTGTGCTCACCAACCGCTCACCCATATCCGATGGCGATTGTCGCGCGTCGCAGATCTCGTCGATGGCCTGATCCCACGAGAGAGTCTACAGCTTTCCGTCCGATGATACGCAGGGGCTCTAGTCATCGGGCTCGTCGGAGCTGTCGATCCATTGTGAATTTTTCCAAAGCTCTGGCTGCTTCCGACTCAGCCTCAGGGCGAGTCATATACGAATGCGGCGACCTCAGATGGATTTGGTCGCCTTCGTGGACTTCCCATCGGAAGCGATGCTCATCCAGAGGGTCCGATTCAATTTTCACAGTGAAGTGTGGGTCTTCTCTCGCAGTAAAGTGTGGGTCTTCCGCCATGTTCGCATTATGCCGCGATGGGGGCTACGGCGCCATGCAAAAAAGTCTCCGGCACATTCAAACGCGAATTTTTAGCGAGGCTTGCCGAGACACGAGATAGGCTCGTTGCAGATACCAAGACAGTATAGCTGATCGGGGATCGGGCCCGACGTGACCTTACAACCAAGGTGTAGCGCCTTACACCAAGGCAGCGTCCATTCAGACCTTCGCACAATTGAACGACGAACTCGCCGCGTTACTTGCTTGGGTAGAACGGTTTGCTGCCTACACGCAGCGACCGCTGTCCAGACTGGGCCGATCTGAATTGCCCGGCTCTCGGACCCCAAGGAGCCAACCATGGAACGTCGAGCATTTTTACTTTCATCGATGATGCTGGCGCTTACTGCCGGGCGGGGCGAGGCTTCGCCGATCGATCCCGTGCAGACATTCGTGCTGCAGCGCGACCAGATTAAATTCGCGCCCTGGAATGGCCTGCCGCCGGGCAGCGGCGAGATGGCGAAGCTCTATGGCGATTTCGACAAGCCCGGGCCGTATCTCGTCCTGATGAAATGGAATCCTGGCTGGTTCAGCGCGCCGCACAGCTACGCTACCGATCGCATCCAGATCGTAGTGTCGGGGACGTGGTGGGTGAACAGCGGCGCCGATTTCGATCCCAAGAACGCCGTGCCGGTTGCCGCCGGCGGGTTCGTCAAACGGACCGTACGGACCTTCCACTACGACCGCGTTCCGAGTGGCGTCCCGGAGCCCGTCGTCGTTGCAGTCTTTGGCGTCGGGCCCGTCGACATCGAACTCGCGGATCCACGTCTGCCCACATGGCGCCGCGTTTGATGACGAGCGCGCCGCCGTCGTCATCCCCTCGTGTTCCAAGGCGACGGCGGGAAATAATTGCGACGGCCGGCTCTCTGTGCGGTTGCGCGCACACATGTCATATCCGCGAAAGCGGATATCCAGCCGTGGGGACCCGACGAGGCGGCGGCGTGAGCCGGGAAGCGGTCTCGAGCGTCGCGAAGATCGCGAGCTGGACAAGGTCGTGGCATCCTGAACACGCCCTTTCCGCGGCGGCCAGGCGTCGCGGCCTCGCGCAGAGGTTCGGTCGCCTCGGCGACGCCTAAGGACTGTCGTAGGTGAACGCGAGGATCGAGCCGGGATTTTCTAGCGTGAACGCTGGCGCGCCCGCATCGTTGGTCGCTAGACCATATCCCAGCGCGTCGGTGGCGACGTAAATCGTTCGGCCGTCCGGCGCGACAACGACCTCGCGATACCGATTTTGGCTACGAAATAATGGCTCCACGTCGCCGATCGTCACGCTCTCGGTCGGATCGAGGCGAATGCGGTAGAGCACTCCTCGTTTGAGACTCGTCACCAGCAGCGAATGATCCCAGCCAGGCACGCCGGCTCTGAAGCCGCCGTAATAGGCCACCGACGAGGGCGCTATGGTTGGCCAGCAAATATAATAGAGCCCTCTGTCCGCACAAACTGGATTGTTGAACTCCCTCTTCAACTTGTCCGGATCGGCCGCAAAGAGCGTTTTGAGCGGCTGGACGTAGTCTGAATCATGGAAGTCGGACTGCGGCGTCACGGGAACCTGGGACGGCGCCTCGGTTCCGTTTTGCGCCGGATCCTCGAGGCCGTCGCACCCTCCACTCGCCGCGGAGAAGTTCGCGTAGGCATAGGTGAGGTTGTTGCGATATCCCAGCACGTTGGGCCAGCCAAGATTGCCTCCCGCGACGATGAGATTGACCGTATCGTCGCTGTTCGGACCGTGGTTGACGCTGAAGAGCTTGCCGTTCGGGCTGAAGACCATGCCTTGAGTATTTCGGATGCCCCAAGCGAACACGTGGCTCTTGACCCCGCGTATGACCGGGTTGTCGCTCGGGATCGAACCGTCGGGATTGAGCCGAAGGATTTTACCTTTGTAAGCTCGCCAGTCGCCGGACTTCACCTCCGCTTCGGTCGGTAGAACCTGAGCCTCGTTGGGCACGCACAGATATTCCTGCTCGTTGGCGCCCTGGTCGCCGATCGAATAGTAGAGCTTGCCATCAGGTCCAAAGAGCAGCCTGGCCGATTGGTGATCGTGCGATGACGGCAGTCCCTGGAGGATGTCGACTGGAAAACCAAGCGTGTGAGTTTCCGGATCGTAGGTGTAACGGCGGATGAGCGTGCGATTGGGAAACGGCGCGGGCGTCGCCGCCGCATAGGTCATCGAAACATAGACGTAGTCTTCGCCGCGATTCTTCAAGAGATTCGGATCTAACGCGAGACCGAGAAGTCCGTCCTGTGCGCCCTTGGAGTGAACGGCGTCAGCGATCTCGACCGCGACCGATACCTCGCCGGTTTTCGGGTCGACGCGGACAACGCGTCGGGTGACTTGCTCGGTGACCCATAGAACACCGTCCGGCCCGAGCGCCATGTTGTGTGGGTTGGAGGGTCCCGTCGCGACGACCCGTTTGGAAAAATGCTCCGGCAGGGTTGCGACCGTCGCGCCCGGCGGCGGCGGCGTGTCCGCACCTGCGGAAGCTATGAAGATCGCCGTACAGGCTATTGCAGCCAAGCCGGGCGCTCCGCGCATATCCTGTTCTCCTCGGGGTCTGTGCGACCGACGTGAGGAGTTCATAGCTTTGGCGTCGATCGAAAGGAATGGGCTCGCGCCGGTCTGGCGAATGGTATGCGGCGCACCGAATTGAGACTGACCTCAGACTATGCAGGGCATGAGTTCTGCTCCGGCGTCGCCGCCATCATTCTCTGGAACACCCTCTAATCTTGGCCGCGCCGTCGACGAACTGCGCTCGCGCGGCGAAATCATTCCCGATGGGCTTCTTGCCCATATCGCGCCGCTCGGATGGGAGCATATCGCCTTCAACGGCGATTACGTCCGGCCGGCTGAGCCGCTCGGAAATGGCTTTCGGCCTCTACGAAATCCGCGCGCCGAATTCCTCAAGACCGCTTAGCGTAGCGTAGGATGTGGGACAGATTCCACGATGACCCAGGAGGGGGGTGGGGGATTGGCCACACCTGCCGACTATTCGTTGCGCCTCCACGAACGGTTCGAGGAGTGCGAATCAGAAAAGCCGTTGCGTGATTGTCATCCCGATGAGGAAGAGGAACAGGCCGGCTGTAAGCCAGAATTCGAAGCCAAAGTGCTTCTTGGCAATCTCAGGCTCTGGAGACCGCGCGTAGCTAGTTGGAACCTTCTGTGCATGCATCGCCGTCCCCTGCCGAACAAATGCAATTTATGGTTGCTTTGGACCTTCTCATGCAACCTACGCAATACGCTTTGCAACCTACGCGATATGCCCAATGTACATTAATTGCCCCAGAGAATGTCCAGTTGGGAAAGTTACCTATTAACAGCTTTTGCGCATCAGTCTGGGGATTCCCACGCTTCGGCACGTCGACCATATCCGCCAACTTCCCAAAGCCGCTCGGTCACGCCGTCGGCCACCGCGGCCTCGAGCGTCTTATGTATCCGAGCGAAATTGCAATAGGGGAGATGGAGCGCCATCGCACGCGCATGGTTTTTCATCTTTTTGCTGAAAAAAGCGTTTGGCGCCCGCGTCATGCGGCGAGTGTGCGGGAAATCCATCCTCGCCCGCGTCGAGGCAAGGCAGGCATGTTCAACCGCGAGCGACGGCGAGGTCCATCGACCTCGGCGGCAGGGCAGCGGTTATTTTTGGCGTCGCCTTTGTTGATTATTTTCTTGCCCACGATGGAAATGCATTTTGACGCAATCGGATACGGCGGGGGCGCCAGAATCGGTTTCGCGCCAAAATTCCCTGTTCCGGCCTGATAAGGCGGATTTACTTCCCTGATGTCGCGAATTAATTCCCTGTTCGGCTGCGCAGGGAACTCGTTTCGTAAATAACTGAATTCGCAGATGTTTTCGAGACAGGCTCCACGAAAAAAAAGCTGAATCAGCGAAATTCCCTGTATTTTTCCCTGTTACCAGGGAACTCTGGCATACCAGGAGATTCTAGAATTGATCCGTGGCAAGCCGCCAAGGAGCCCGACCGTCGGGAACGGGCATGGACGCAAAACACGCATCAGCCTCGCGGCGCACGATCCGCATCTCGGCATGGCCCGGCGACCCGTGCTGCAGCCGACGTCCGTCGCCGCCCTAAAGCGTCGGATCGAGCACGACGCGCTCGGGCGCGCCGGCGAGCACCGCGCGATACGCGTCGGCCGCGCGGGCGAGGGGATAGACGTTGGCGACCAGAACCGGGAACGGCCGCAGCGCGCCGCTCTCGAAGCCGGGGCGCAACGCCTCCAGCACCACGGCGCCGTCGGCGCTGTCGAGCGCCAGCGTATCGACGCCGATGAAGCGGTGCTGGCCGCGATAGAAGGCGAAGATGTCGAAGGGGACGGAGTGCTCGATCGTCGAGATGAAGATCTGCCGCCCTCGCATCGCCATCGCTCGATTGGCCGCTTCGAAGTAGGGGCTGCCGACCGTATTGAAGACGATATCGGCGCCGTGCCCGCCGGTCGCCTCCCGGACGCGCTCGGCTATGTCGCCCTCCGAGGCCCCGAGCATCGTCACCTCACCCGTCGCGTGGCCGCGGTAGGCGTCGGGCGTACGCTCGACGCCGAAGACCCGCGCGCCGGCGGCGGTGGCGATCTGGGTCACGGCTTGGCCGACCTTGCCATTCCCGCCGAGGACGAGGACCACGTCCCCCCGCTTGACGGAGCCCGCCTCGCGAAGACCGACATAGGCGGTGACGAAAGGCACCCCGACGGCGCCCGCTTCCGCCAGGCTGATTGTCGAAGGCTTCTCCCGCAAGCTGGCCGCGGGGACCACGAGGCGCTGCGCATGGGCGCCGTCGCGCTGAATGCCGAGTTCGCCGCCGGAGCCCCAAACTTCGCGGCCGATGAGATCCTTCGGCCCCTCGACGACCACACCGGCAAAGTCACGTCCCGGCGTGCGCGGCCAAACGGCATGCCGCATGCCGCCCAGCAACGCCTTTGCGTCGCTTGGATTGACACCGGAGCTTCGGACCTCGACGATCGCGGAGCCCTCCGGGATGGCTTTCGGCCGGTCGATTTCGACCAGACGGAGAACCGCGTCGAGCGCGTCGGGGCCGGACGCCTTCGCCTCCACGCGGACGGCGAGGGAGTGGGTGGAATTGTTCACGGTCAGTCTCCTCTGGACGAGAATATCAGGCGGCGGCGCGCGGCCGTAGGCCTAGTAGTTCGCGCGCTTGGGCGGGGCTCGCGATCTCCGCGCCGAGCGCCTCTACGATTCCGCGAATCTTGACGACCATCGCCGCATTGCTGGGCGCGAGCGAGCCGCGTGAGAGATAGACGCCGTCCTCGATGCCGACGCGGACATGTCCTCCGAGGAGGTAGCTTTGCGTCGCCGCGGTGAAAACGTGCCGGCCGATGCCGATCGCGGTGAAAATGGCGCCTTCCGGCAGCAGGCCCCGCGCATAGAGCACGGTCTCCGGCGAGACCTGAAAACCGTAGCGCACGCCCATGACAAGGGAGCAGAGCGGCGCCGGATCCAGGGAGCCGTCGGCGATGAGATCGTGCAGCAGGGCGATGTCGCCCGAATCGAACAATTCGATCTCCGGCTTCACGCCGGCTTCGCGAATGACGCGCGCCATACGGCGGACGTTCTCCGGCGTGTTGATGACGACCTGGCCGCCGGAGTTCATCGTGTTGAGGTCCAGCGTGCAGACGTCGGGCCGTAGCGTCGCGATATGTTCGACCCGCGCCTCCGGCCGCATCAGCGTGGTGCCGGGGCCCGCGACGGCGGGATCGTCCTTGGATGGCGCGAAGCGTCCGCCCGGCCCGGTCGTCAGGTTCAGAATGAGTTCCTCGTTGCGCGCGCGGATGCGCTCGACGACCTCCTGGTAGAGCGCCAGCTCCATCGATGGCCGGCCGGTCGCGGGGTCCCGCACGTGGATATGGGCGATGGCGGCGCCGGCGGCCGCCGCCTCCAGGCAGGCTTCCGCGATCTGGGTCGGCGTGATCGGCAGATGCGGCGTCTGATCGGGGGTCGTCAGGTTGCCGGTGATGGCGACGGTGATGAAGACGCGGGGAAGGGGCTGGCGCATCGGGGACCTCACAAGGATCGGCCGCCGTCCACGACGATGGTCGTGCCGGTGGAGTATTGCAGGGATGTCGCGCAGGCGAGGATGGCCTCAGCCACATCCTGCGCACGGCCGACGCGACCCAGCGGCGTGGAGGCGGCGATCTTGGCGTTGAAGTCGGCCCCTCGCCCGGGCACGAAGCCCGTGTCGACCACCCCCGGAGCGACGGCCAGGACGCGAACTTCCGGCGCGAGGGCGCGCGCCAGCGATTTGGTCATCACGTCGATGCCGGCCTTGGCCGCGCAATAGGCGATCGATGAGCCGACGCCCGTCCGGCCCGCGATGGACGAGACGGAAACTATCAGTCCGTCGCCCGAAGCCTTCAGCATCGGGGCGAAGGCGCGGATGGCGGCGAACTGGCCACGCCAATTGACGGCGAACATGCGGTCGATCAGCGCATCGTCGAGCGCATCGAGATCCGCATGTGGCACGGGCTTGGTGAACCCGGCGGCATTGACGAGCACGTGCAACGCGTCCCCGCAGCGCACCCGCACGTCGTCGCGAAGCGCCAGTAGCGACGCGGTGTCGGCGACGTCGGCCGGCAACGCCATGTGCCCCGAGCCGGGCAGCGAATCCGCGAGCGAAGCGGCCGCCCCGGCCGAGCGCGCGGTGTGGGTGACGATGACGCGCGCGCCAGCTTCGGCAAGAAGGCGGGCGGTTGCCGCGCCGATGCCGCCGGAGCCGCCGACGACGAGCGCAAGTCGGCCTTCGAGAGAGTGCGCCATTGCCAGGTCTCCTACTTGATCGGCGGAATGGGGCGTTTGGCCTCGCCCGGACGCATGACGAAAGTATAGTCGAGCGTGTACCAGGGTCCTTGCACGTCGGTCTCGGGCGGCATCTCGTCCGCCCCGTGTGGGCGATAGTCGCCGACGAGGTGACGCGTCACTCCGAACACGGCGTCGCTCTGCAGATATTCGTCGTCGTCGACGAAGACCTGAGTGATCAGCGTCTTGCAGCCCGGCTTGTAGCCGAGGAAGTGCAGATGCGCCGGCCGGAAGGGATGGCGTAGCTGAGCGCGCAGGAGATCGCCGGAGGGGCCGTCGGTCGGCACGGGATAACCGGCTGGCTTGATCGAGCGGAACCAGAACCGTCCGTCCTCCTGGGTGGTGAAGCGCCCGCGCAGGTTCATGTCGGCCTGGTCGGGATCCTGGTTCTCGTAAAGGCCCACCGGAGAAGCATGCCAGACATCGACTTCGACGCCCGCGATAGGCCGTCCGTCGGGATCGACGATGCGGCAGTTCACGAACAATGCCGGACCGGGAGTGGGCGAGCGCAGAATGCTGCCGCCGTTCGAGGTGGGCGGGGAATTGTCCCGCCAGAATGGGCCGAGCAACGCTGCGTCGGTTTCCGTCGCCGCCGTCGGGCCATTGTTCATCAGACAGACGAGAGTGGAGAACCCGACGACATCGGCGAAGAGAATGCCCTCGTTATGGGCATCGTTGGTGGCCTTGCCGATGCGGTTGAGGAAGTCGATGGCGAAGTCGTATTCGTCTTGGGTCAGCTGAACCTCGCGCGTAAAGGCGTGGAGGTGCCGCACGAAGGCGGCCATCACCTCGCGCAGGCGTGGGTTTGGCGCTCCCGCCATGGTGGTGAGCACGGCGTCGGTGACGCCGTCCGCATTCTCGATGATGCCGTAGTTCGGCGCTTTCCCGGACGGTAGCGATGTGGCCGCGAGCATATTCTCCTCCTGGGTAACGCAATCGATTGCATACGTCATCTACGCAATCGATTGCATGCTGTCAAGAGACGGCGTATGAAAAAGCTCATGACCCCTCCGCCCCCCGTCCGCTCACTCCGCCCCGATCGCCCTGCGCCCTCCGAAGTCGCGCCGCCCGTCCCGCGCGGAGCGACGCTGCAGCAGGTCGCAGACGCCGCCGGCGTGCATCGGTCGACCGCCTCGCGCGCGCTCAATCCCGAAACCGCCGGTATGATCTCGCCCGATGTCGTCGCCCGTGTCGCCGGGACCGCCCAAAGCCTCGGCTACCGACGCGACATGCTCGCGGCCTCGCTCCGCACCAGCCGCACCCGTCTTGTCGGCATGCTGCTGCCGGATCTCGGCAATCCCGTCTTCGCCCCCATCCTCGCCGGAGTGGAGGCGGCGCTGGCCGAGCACCGTTACGCCGTGCTCGTTGCTCATGCGCCCAACGACGCCAACGCGCTGGAGCTGTTGGAAAGCTTGGTCGCGCGTCGCGCGGAGGGAGTGATCCTCGCGACCGCCCATGCGCATGATCCGGTGCTCGTCCGCTGCATTGAACTCGGCCTACCCACGGTACTGATCAACCGCGCCGACCCGGATCGGCGCCTGCCTGCAGTCACTCCCGATGATCGCGAGGGAATGCGTCTGGTTGTGCAGCACCTCGTCGGTCTAGGGCATCGCTGCATCGGCCATCTCGCAGGGCCGCAGGACGCCTCTACCGGCCTGCTGCGGGCCGAAGGGTTCCAAAGCGCAATGAAGGAGGCCGGACTGGCGTTGGGTCCTGTAGGTGTGGCCGACGCCTACACGCGGGAAGCCGGACAGGCCGCCACCGAGCGGCTGCTCGATACCCGGCAAGGCCTGACCGCGATTGCCGCCGCCAACGACCTGCTCGCGCTCGGGGCCATGCGCACGCTGTCCGCGCGCGGCCTCTCCTGTCCGGGCGACGTATCGGTCACCGGCCATAACGATATGCCTTTGGTGGATATGGTGCAGCCGCCGCTGACCACGATCCGCATCCTGCACGATCGGATTGGCCGAGAGGGCGCGCGCTTGCTATTGGCACGTATCGCCAGCCCCGATGCGCCGCCGGTCCAGATCCGCACCCCGCCGGAACTGATCGTCCGTGCTTCCACCGCCACTTCGCCCGGCGTGCGGGCGCTGGCGCTCGCCAAAGGCGAGTAGTTGCATGTGAGGTGTCAGGAACTCAGTGAAAAGCTCCTGCCCCGGCGCCCGCTGGAGTTCCTCGGGGCGTATATCGGAAATGGCCGCGTCTATGGTCGTGCGTCCCTATCGCGCTCGATCTTGCCGGTCGCGACCCTGCAAAGGCTGGCCGGTCGCCATCAGATCGACGGCACGCGCAGACGACTTCGAGTCGAAGCGCCGCCATCAGCGATTGCATGCGCGCGCGCCAGTCACTCCGATTCAATGAGCAGCAAACCCGTTCAGACTCCGCCTGAGATCCTCAGCTACGCGATCAAGATTTCTGTCCCTCTCATGAGAGCGCGCGTCCGAATGGACTCCTCCCAGCAAGTCCCGATTGGCGGCCCGCCACTGATAGGGCGAGAGTCCGGCAAAACGCTTGAAGACGGTAGAAAAGTGGGCGTGTGATTGAAAGCCGACGGTCAAGGCGATGCTCACTAGCGGCTCAGCGGTATCGAGGAGCATTTGCTGAGCGCACTCTATCCTTTTGCGAAGTATGCACTCATGGGGCTTGCAGCCCGTAGCGGCCCGGAACTGCGCGGCGAAGTACATTTTGCTCAGCCCCGCAACCTCGGCTAGAGTTGCGAGCGTGATCGACTCGCAGATATGCTGGTCGATATAGGCCAGGACGCGCTTTAGCCGCCATTTGGTAAGACCACCTGACTCGAGACGTTGTGGAGCGCCGGGATGGGCGCCCAACCGACCACCGAGCCAGCGCATGATCACTGCCAACTGATCGTTGCCGAGCTCGCTGTCGGTGACGTCAATCACGCTCCGCGAGTCACGCATAGAGTCCGCTTCGTCCGATTCTATCGAGATCGACAGAACGGCATCGGCGCCCGGGAATCTGACCCGGACCGTCGACCTCGGCGAAGCGAGGCGCGCAAGGATTTGGGGGTTTGCGCCGTTTTTCCCGCCGCTTTCGTCGCCACTCGAGCGCGGCAACCTCCCAGGCGCCACGGACCCCGGGGCCCCGGCGCTAGAAAATTGAATTCGCGTCACATCGGGAACTTGCCGGAAATGAATCGACATCGAACAGCGCTCCTATAACTTCGATAGGACGTTCACGAACTGGTTCGCTTCCACTTCAATGTTCGTCACGGCGTCGTCGCTGACATCGCATGACACGCGATCGAGCAGATCACCGCGGGTAACGAATATATCTGCCGCAGCGGCGATCAAATTGTACTGTCGTCGCACACCGTATATTTTTGCTCAAAGGCGCCTGTCCTTTGGTATTAGTCAACTCCCCCCGAGCGATGTGGGAAACCTCACATCCGTGTTTTGCCTTGTTGCAGATCTGCGGTCGGGAGGGATGGCGGGACTCGAGCTTCGGGAATGCTCGACGAGTTCACCTATCGCCATCATCTCGCCGCACCGTCCGCCCGCCCCCGCCCGCGGCTCAAATCAGCCGGGAACTCGGCGTCAGCGCGAGGGCGACCGCTGCCGCGCTCGCCAGCAGATGCAGGCCGAACGCGGCGGCGGAGATCGCTCGCGTGAAACGAACGCGCCGAAACGCCGCGACCGCCGCCGCGGCGACGGCGAGTTCGAAGGCGACGAGAGCGATCCTGACCGGGTCCGACCCGTCCAGCAAATCCTGCAACAACCGCGGGTACGCGCTGACCTCGGAGACGTTATACAGCACGACGACGACGGCGAGCGCGAGATTGAGGGCGAGCATCTCGAGCACGATGCGCCTCGCCACGAGCGCCGCGATCAGGCCCGCCACATGCAAGGCCAGGACCGCCAGCGCGATGATTTTCAACCGATCGTTGTCGCCTAAAACTTCGTCCAGGAACGCGGCGAAGAAGCCCAGCCAGCCCACCAAGCGGCGCTTCAGGTCACCACGCTCGGTGCCTTCCGCCCCGTCCGCGCCTCGATCTCCGCCAGCTTGCGCGACAGCGCGATGAGGTCGGCGAGCATCTTCTGCGCGTCCTCGCCGAGGTCGCCTTCCGGCGGCTCGTAGCGCTCGATGTAGACGCGCAAGGTCGCCCCGACCGTGCCGGTGCCGGAGAGGCGGTAGACGATGCGCGAGCCGCCGTGGAACATCACGCGGATGCCCTGCGCCTCGGTGTCCGAGCCGTCGACGGGATCGTGATAGGCGAAGTCGTCGGCGGCCTCGACGGTCAGCGCGCCGAATTTCTGGCCTGGCAGGGTCGCGAACTTCGCCCTGAGCGCGTTCATCAGGCCGTCCGCGGCGGCGTGGTCGATCTCGTCGAAGTCGTGCCGCGTGTAGTAGTTGCGCCCATAGGTTCGCCAGTGCTCGCGCGCGAGATCAGCGACCGAGATGCGGCGCTTGGCCAGGATATTGAGCCACAGCAGCACCGCCCAGAGGCCGTCCTTTTCGCGGATATGGTTGGAGCCGGTGCCAAAACTCTCCTCGCCGCAGAGCGTCGCCAGCCCCGCGTCGAGCAGATTGCCGAAGAACTTCCACCCCGTCGGCGTCTCGAAATGGGCGAGGCCGAGCTTGGCCGCGACGCGATCCGAGGCGGCGCTGGTCGGCATCGAGCGCGCGACGCCGGCCAGGCCCTTGGCGTAACCGGGCGCGAGGTGCGCGTTGGCCGCCAGCATCGCCAGCGAGTCCGAGGGGGTGATGAACTGCCCGCGCCCGATGATCAGATTGCGGTCGCCGTCGCCGTCCGACGCCGCGCCGAAATCCGGCGCCTCGGGCGACATCAGGAGGTCGTAGAGATCCCTGGCGTAGGTGAGGTTGGGGTCGGGATGGTGGCCGCCGAAATCCGGCAGCGGCGTGCCGTTGACCACCGTGCCGGCCCCTGAGCGCAGCTCGCCCTCGAGGATCGCATGGGCGTAAGGGCCGGTGATCGCGTGCATCGCATCGAAGCGCATGCGAAAGCCGGACGCGAACAGCCCCCGGATCGCGTCGAAGTCGAACAGCGTTCGCATCAGCGCGGCCCAGTTCTCGACCGGGTCGATGATCGCGACCAAGGCGCCGCCGACACGGGTTTCGCCGATGACGTCGAGATCGACGTCCGGTGTGTCCTCCGTCTTGTAGGCCGTGATGGTCTTGGTGTGCGCGAAGATCGCGTCGGTGACCTTCTCCGGCGCCGGTCCGCCATTATGAATATTGTATTTGATGCCGAAGTCGCCCTGGGGTCCGCCGGGATTATGGCTCGCCGACAGGATGAAGCCGCCAAAGGCGCCGATTCCCCGGATCAGCGCGGAGACCGCCGGCGTCGACAACAGGCTGCCCTTGCCGACGACGATCCGGCCGAAGCCGTTGGCGGCGGCGATCCGGATCAGCTTCTGGATCGCCTCGCGATTGTAATAGCGGCCGTCGCCGCCCAGAACCACGGCCTTGCCGGCGAAACCCTCGAGCGCGTTGAATGTCGACTGGACGAAATTCTCGACGTAGTTCGGCTGCTGGAATTCCGGCACCTTCTTTCGAAGGCCCGACGTGCCCGGCTTCTGGTCGGAATAGGGCTTGGTTTCGACGGTGCGGATCATCCTCGGCGCTCCCCGTAAGCGTGGTTCCCGGCCGACATTAGCGGTCAAAGACCTCTAGCCGCAATGGCGATGTCCGACCCTCGCTCTATCAGGCCGTGCGCGTCGTCGATCCCGACAACTCCGCCATCCCGACGATCTCTGCGCTCAGCTGCTCGATCGTTGTCCGATGTTCCATGGCTGTGCGCCGAATCCATGCAAAGGCGTCGGGTTCCGAAAGATCGTGGCGACGCATGACCTGTAGCAGGGCCGCCAGTACGACGCGGCGCGCGCGAACGCGGTCCTCCAGACGTTTTGTCCGTTTCGAGGCCTCGATTCGTTTCTGTGCGACGTCGAACGCCAGCACGAGCGCCGAATAGAGGCCGGCCGAGCGCAACGGTTTGACGAGAAAACAGGCTGGCTCGAGCTCGAGCAGACCCTTCAGGCGGCTCGGCGTTTCGGTGCCGACCAGAGCGATCGCGGGTATTCCGGACCTCCTTACGCCGGCCAAGTCCGTATTGGCGGGCAGAATGTCGGCGTCGACGATGATCACGTCGACCGCCTCGGTCGGCGCCCTGGTTTCATCGGGATCGCATTCTGCGATTGTCATGCCTAGCCGACCGAGCTGCCGGCGGAGGACCGACAATTCGCGTTCGTCCCGCATCACCGCCAGGGCGCGGCGACCGCGGACGCTGAAGGGTGACGATTTCATCATTTCACGACGCGCAAGCGCCTAGGCGCGTTCGTCATTGCTCCTGTGCCCCCTTCCATCTTGGCTCCGATCGCGGCGAGGTCGAGATTCGCCAGGTAGGGATCGGGACGCTCAGGCGCGTCCGCCTCCCAGAAAATCTCGAATTGGAAGTTACGCATGGAACGTGCCAAACGAGGCGTCAGGAAGCAGTGGTTGTTGTCGGGGTCGACCCAAATTGGCCCCTGGGGCGACTCGTAGCGATAGTTGGCGGCCGCGCGCCGGACCGCGCCAACGTCGGTCGCGCCCGCGCGCCGAATCGCGCGGGCCAACAGCATCACACAGACGAACGTCGACATCCCGTCGACGGAAATGTCGCTATCGGCGCCGAAGCGCCGCTTCCATCTTTCGACGAACGAGAGGTTTTCCGGGCGCGCGAGGCTCTCGAAATACGCTGAGGAGACTATGCATCCGGCGGAAGCGGCCGATCCGATCAGTCTGAGTTCCGGCTCGCACAGACTGCAACTCAACATCGGTATCGCCGCTCCCGAGCTCGCCGTCGCCGCGTGAAGCGCGCGAATGAAACGGTAGCTGGATTCTCCCACGAGCGTGTTGAACACGACCGGCGGCTTACGTTTGATGATTTCGTGGACGATGTGCCCGACCGTGGTCTCGCCCATGTCGAGCAGACGTTCCGCGATGATATGACCGCCGGCGCCCGTGACGATTTCCCGCATGACGCGATTGGTCTCCCAGGTCCAGACGTAATTGGAGCCGACGCAGAACACGTCGCGGGCGATATGGCCGAGCATGTATCGCACCAACGGAATGACATTGTGATTCGGCGCGGCGCCGACGTAGATCACGTTGTCGCTGCTTTCGAAGCCCTCGTATCGAGCGGGGTGCCAAAGCAGACGATCGGTGCGCTCGACGATCGGAAGAACCTGCTTGCGCGAGGCGGAGGTGTAACAGCCGACGATATGGTCGACGCCTTCTTCGCGAATAAGCTCCTCACAAGCCGAATGATAGGCGAAGACGACGCCGCCGGGATCTCGCAGGTGCGGGGTAAAGGTGAAATCGAACTCTTCGCTCTGATTGACTTCCTCGAGAGCCATCACGGCGCCGTTCAGCATTTCTCCCGCCATCATGGCGTACGGTCCCGAATGGGAAAATACCAGGCCGAGGGGAACGGAAGGTTTGTTCATCGAGAACATGCGCCTCAGAAACACAGATCATCCGGCTCGCAAGGGATAACCGAACCGGTCTTCCCTGTCTTCCCCTTTGTGCCCGCTGGCTGTGCGCCGATGCCCAAAAAATTGCCCAGACGCCGCATTGACAAGTCGGTTCCCGCAGCGATACGGTGAGATAGTTGCAGGTGATCGCCTCGTGAAATAGCGTTTGCAAGGACAATGATGTCCTCGCAGGTGCAGTTGCATAGTTATGTTTCCGCGATGTGGTCCGGCGAAGTCATCGATATCAAGGCATCGAAGCCATTCTCGGCCGTTTGAGGTCGCAGATGGCTTTTTGCTTTTTTGCGACAGTAATGGGGCCTGAACGATGGTCGTGCGCCTGCCGACAGTGGAACAGATCCGGGACCTCGGGTCTCATTTCGGGTTGGTGCTGACAGGCGAGGAACTATCGGCGTTTCAGCAGGCGTTCAAGGGGCCTCTGTCGTCGTTCGATCGCCTCGAGCAGCTGGTTTCGCCCAGCCTGGGGAGGGTTGTTCCACGATCTCCCGGCTATCGGCCTTCGGCCTCCGAGAACGCATACGGCGCCTGGTACTGGAAGACTGATATTTCTGCGGGCGGCGAGGGCTTGCTGAAAGGCAAGAAAGTCGCGATCAAGGACAACATCTGCGTCGCGGGCGTGCCGATGATGAACGGATCGGCGCTGCTCGAGGGTTACACGCCGGAAATCGACGCGACCGTCGTCACGCGTATTCTCGAGGCGGGCGGGACCATCGCAGGCAAGGCCGCTTGCGAGGATCTCTGTTTTTCCGGCGCCAGCCATACCGCGGCGACGGGTCCGATCCGCAACCCGCACAACCCTGCGCACAGCGCGGGTGGTTCATCGGGCGGCAGCGCCGCGATCGTCGCGGCTGGTGAGACGCCGATGGCGCTCGGCGGCGACCAGGGAGGCTCCATCCGCACCCCATCCAGTTGGTGCGGCATCTATGGCCTGAAGCCGACCTGGGGGCTGGTCCCGACCACCGGTTCGATGCCGATCAGTTATTCGCTCGATCATTGCGGTCCGATGGGCGCGACCGTTGAAGACGTCGCACGGCTGCTCGCCGTGATCGCAGGTCATGACGGCTGGGACCCGCGGACGATCGCGGCCCGTCCCGGCGACTATCTGGCGGCGCTCGGCAAGCCGATGAAGGGGCTGCGCGTCGGCCTGTTGCGCGAAGGTTTCGGTCATCCCGAAAGCGATCCTGCGGTCGATGGCCGCGTACGCGAGGCGGTCGCCGGGCTCGCGAGACTCGGCGCCGAAGTCTCCGAGATCTCCATTCCCTGGCACCTCGATGGGCCGCACGTCTGGACCGGCGTCATCCTCGAGGGCGCCGCAGAGATGATGCTGAAGGGATATGGCGTCGGCAACAATGTCGCGGCCTATTACCCGCTCTCGCTGCAGGAAGCTTTCGCGCGAGGCATGGGCACGAGGTTGAACGACGTTTCGCCGACCGTGAAGATGGTGCTGCTGCTGGGAGAGTACATGCACCGCAACTATCATGCGCGCTATCATTCGAAGGCGCAAAACCTCCGAGTCCTGCTGCGGCGCGCCTATGACGAAGCGCTCGAGCAAGTCGACGTACTGGCGATGCCGACGATCCCCTTCCCCGCGACGCTCATTCCCGCGGCCGACGCGCCGTTGGGCGTCGTGATATCTACGGCTCTCGACATGCAGGCCAACACTTGCTCGTTCGACGTTTCGGGCCATCCTGCCTTCACGATTCCCTGCGGTCGCAAAGACGGCCTACCGATCGGTCTGATGCTGGTCGGCCGGCATTTCGAGGAAGCGACGCTCATTCGGCTGGCGTCGGCGATCGAAGCGGGCGATGATTGGACGCGACACTAGAGGCCCACCGCCACTTCTCGAGGACAGCATGACCGAGGCATCATGGCTCGAAACATCGATCATGGCGAAGCGCGGGCTCGCCAAAGGGAGCTTGGGTAAACGCCATGGCCTCGATATCGCGGCGCAGGGCGAGTTCCAATATGTCTACGGGCGCTATGCCGCGCCCAAACTGACGATCGACCCCGGCGATCTCGTCGTGGTGGAGACGGAGGACGCGTTTGGCGGTACGATCCAAAGCGAGCAGGATCGTCCGACCGAAAAGCTGAAGTTTCCCTACCTCAATCCGCAGAGCGGCCCCATCGCCGTCAGGGGCGCAGCAAAAGGCGATTGCCTCGCCGTTCACATCCACGCGGTGGAAACCCGCGGCGCGCAGCCCGCGGGGAAGACTTGCATCATTCCGGAATTCGGCGGCCTCGTCGGCACCGCAGCCACGGCGCTATTGAATAAGCCGCTGCCCGAACGCGTGAGAACGATGCATGTCGACAAGGACGGCGTGCGATGGAGCGAAAAGATCGTCCTTCCTTATGAACCC
>Ga0209773_10000190_pt1 | contig 18683 bp, 13 predicted proteins | sample BogFormECP14_OM1_FD_188244 | JGI IMG/M metagenome (GOLD analysis project Ga0209773, IMG submission 188244) | Bog forest soil microbial communities from Calvert Island, British Columbia, Canada - ECP14_OM1 (SPAdes) (version 2) | ecosystem: Environmental > Aquatic > Freshwater > Wetlands > Bog ... | reverse complement strand
AACAAGACAAAATAATCCTCGTTCCAACAACCATTGGCATGGAATTATGCCTAAGTCTGATATCCTAGAAATAGAGGAATAAAGCCCGCTGACCGCAGCGGGCTTTTTCATTTGCATAGCAAACCGCACGACCATGCAATGTAGGCAAGTTCCTTTATTTGGACGAATTTACAAGAAACATAGGGGGGAGGGGCGACCGGGAACTGGCTTCAAACGATAACTTTCAAGCCTCGTGAGTTGACCATCAGCTTTTGAAGAGATTCAGCCGCTGTCTAAAGCCCAAAGCCAAACAGCAGCAGAAATACGATGCACGCAAATGTCTTTATTTGGACGAATTTAGGAAAAACATAGGGGGAGGGGGCGGCCCCTAGAGCGGGACCTTTTGTCTTTTGGTTCGGGCCTGGTCGCCAGCCTGCCGCGGAGGGCAGGTGGTCTCACGAACAATGAGCCGCGGCTTAACCGCAACCTCCTGCGGGACGACATCCGGCGACTGCAACCGCTCCAGCAATAGCCGCGCCGCCAGTTTGCCCATTTCGTGCAAGGGCTGCCGGATTGTCGTCAAGCTGGGCGTCTGGAAGGCCGCTTGAGGAACGTCATCAAAACCGATGATCGAAATGTCCTCCGGCACCCGAAGCTGAGCATCGTGCAATGCGCGGATAGCACCGATTGCCGCCATATCGTTGAAGCAGACCATGGCCGTAAAACGCCGGTGATGCGCCAGCAATTGCTGCACCACCGGATATCCCAGCTCGGGCGTCGTCAGGTCTTTCGTAAGTTGAATCGTCAGCTCAGGCCGGATCGTCAGCCCGAGATCGCGAGCGACACAAACCATGGACTGCCACCGCACCTCCGAGTCGGAGCTATAGGGCTGTCCGCGCATGAAAGCGATGGCGCGATGACCCAGGTCATACAGATGGCGCAGTGCCATCTCAGCCGCTGTATTGTGGTCGAGCACGACATTCGTAACACTGTTGATCCTGCGATGTCCGGCAACCGCCACCGCCGGCACCGCAAGTTTGTGATCCAGGTGGGTATCGATTGCGATGATTCCCTCTGCGCCACGGCTCACGAGCATGCGCGGGTATTGCTCGATCAGGTCGGGACGATGCCGGTGATGCGCAATAAAGTAAAAGTAGTTTTCTTCCAGGAGATGATCGCCGATGCCGCTCATGACCTCCGTGTGATAGCCATCAGCAAGGACCGGAACCAGGATGCCGATTGTCATCGTGCGACGATTCCGCAGCGATCGAGCGACAAAGCTGGGCTGGTAGCTGAATTTCTGTGCGGCAGCGCGGATGCGTTCCCGCGTGGCCTCGGGAATCGAGCGCCCAGGCACGTCATTCAGCACCACCGAAACAGTGGCCGGGTCGAGCTTCAAATGAGCTGCAAGGACCTTGAGTGTAACCGGTTCCGCAGGCTTATCCACATTGGTTTTCTTTTTGCCCATGATGGACTCAAAAAGCGCTTTTTCTCCTTAATCTTTTCTACAAACCGGGGATTTTGGTTTTCACACTATATAAGGAAGCGTGCGTCAGAACATAGAGTGTACTTCGATCCTGTCCACCAAACGCAATACAAATCGGACGTTCCGGCACATCAATACGGCCGATCTGCTCCCCTTTCGGGTTGTAGACGATCACCTGTCCAGCAGCCAGATAGACGTTTCCTTCCACGTCCTGCGCTATGCTTTCCCCGCCTCGCTCAGCAAAGAGTTGCAGATCGGTAATTGTACCTTTATCAGTTACATTTCCTTTGTAGGTTCTCTCGTCGGATTCGTCGCTCACATAAAACGGATGCCCCAGAGCAGCTTTCGCCAGGCTGAACGCACGCAGAATATCGGCCATCTTGGTCCCGTAGTAAAGCTGGCCCTGCACGAAATCCTCACCAGCAGGAATAAAGACAGAGTGATCCGGAGATACATACTGATACGGCCGATCTCCGGGAACACTCCGACTGCTCCAGACATCGACCGGCAGCATCGGAGTCATACCCGGACGGTCCGCAGCAGCTTCAGGTTGCAGTAATGTGATCTGATCCATTGGCGTGCCGGGCCGGAAGGTATATACAGTTCCCTTGCCCCCATAAGACACGACCATGAGGTTCCCGGCTTTATCAAATGCCAGATTTACCGGATCCAGCGGGCTGTCGCGCGCTATGACCGCCTCTCTGTTCTCCGGCGACCATCTGTAGATTCGCTGCCAATGCGCGTCCACAAAGTACAAATTTCCATCCGGATCGACCGCTGCTCCAGAGATATTGAAGAATCCAGTTGCCAGCCGTTCCAACTGCGCACCAGCCGCCAGAGTTGGCGCAGGTTCACTTTGTTTCTGCGCGGAGGCGTGTTCCGGAACGTTCAACCATGCGAACTCATACGCTCGCACCTCGGCATGCTTGGTCGCATCGAAGACTGAGTTGTCGAACGCAGCTTTGCTGTCGCTGTCCACATGCACATTGCGGAAGTGAACGTCATGCGACTCCGATAACTTGATCGCATACGGAAAAGGCTGATAGCTGCTCACGACGCGATAGCCGTGGTAATTGGCAATCGTAATGTTCTTTGACCGCGAGATTTCGAGTGGTAGCGCAAAGCCGCTCTCGCCGCGTTCCTCTTCCGTCTGGATCGCATCGAGTTCCCAGTTCTCTACCTGATCCAGCTTCACTTCATTGCGAACGTGATGCTCGCTCGATAGCTCGTACACTCGCCCCGGCGTGGAAGTATTCGAGATGTAGAGTCCAGCCTGCGCAAACGTGCTCGGCGTCCAGATATTCGCGAACGTTCCGCCGCCGCCATTCGTGATCCACAGACTGGGATACTGGCTATCCCAGCGACGGTGGATGTCCGGATCAGCTGTGTGCGTGTTGTTATACGGATTCATACGCGTGCCATCAGCGGCATTCGTGCCGTGGCCTCCGAGGAAACGCACATCGTCCATCAGTGACTGCGCGCCCGCCATCCACATGGCGCCGACAGCGCGGCTGTTGATGCCTCCCGTGGAGAGCCCGATGCCGGTCACGATGTTCTGCCCGCCGCTGGGAGCTTCAAGCAGGGCTTTCGGCGCGCTCGGCCCCTGAAACGCGGCAGTCCCGTCCGGCAGATCAAACTGGGTCATGCTCGGATGCAACCCAATGAGCACTGTATCCGGGCGAAGCTTCAGCGTGTCACTGATGACATATCGGCCCATCGGAATGTACAGCACACGATGCTCGGCGATCGCTTTCTGCACTGCAGCCGTATCATCGGTCGTACCATCGCCCTTTGCGCCTAGAGACTGCAGATTGACCCACGTATCAGCAGGCGGCAGCGCCACAATCGTATTGGCTCCAAATGAAGGCATATCCTTCACAGGATCGGCATCCAGATGCGTCTGAATCTCCCCCTCTGCACCGGGAGCATCGATCGTCATCCCGTGTGAGAACGACTTCACCACATAGCTCTCGCCGGGTCCGGCAACCTGCTTCTCGCTCTCACGCAGCAGCGCAAGAACCGGAACGTGACGGCACGCAACGTTTTCGAGATTGATCTCCGTGCGCGGATTGTTGACGTTGCTGATGGTGATAGCCGGGCCGCTGATATTCTCAAAGCGCACGTCTTTGGCCCAGAGTTCCTCGGCATAGTTCGGATCGATGGAGATTGCCTCCGGCACATTGCGGAACGCATCGTGAATTAGTGTGAGCCCAGCCTCATGCTCGCGGATCGCCGCTTTCCGTTGGCCTTCAAACGTTGAATCGAGCAGCGTAAACTGCCAGCCCGGAGAAGGCTTTTGTGTGATGATGCCGTAGTCTCCGCCATAAAAGTGGAGATCCTCGGCTTCATTCCCGATGTCCTTGAGCGCCGCCTGCCCCGAGCCGACATGAAAATCCATGTGCGCCAGATAGCAGTGCTGCGCAACATGGAATCGAATACCCACTGCCGCTGGATTCCCGCTCCCGATTTCAAAGTCCACATTGCTCATCGCGGAATAAAACGTTCCCGGATTGGCATCGACGACGTTATTGCTCGTAGGAACAGTTCCCTCCATGACCGGACGCACGCTATTCGTCTGGCGCTCTCTCCAGTGGGTGCCGCCGGGCCTGCCTCCGGTAAAGAAAAACATGTATCCGATGCTCTGCTGGTAACCGGGTGTGTTATCCGCCAGCACAAACACCGGCCGATTCGTGCCATAGCCAATCACACGCACGCTGGGCCACACATAGATCGTGCGCGTAATGCGGTATCGTCCCTCGGGAACAAAGACAATGCCTTCGCCGTGTTCGGCTTCCACTTTATCGATCGCCGCCTGGAGCGCAGCGCTGTCGTCAGCCAGGCCGTCTGCCTTTACCGGAAACTGTTCTTTTGTCAGATAGACGGCTTTAGAATCCTCAAGCCGAAGCGGATAATAAGACGCTCCCCGCAAAGGAAGCACGAACCCAAGCAAAACAGTCCCAAAAATGATGGCGCTTTTCATCACTGCTTCTTTCCCGATAGATGGCGCTGACTGGCTCTTAATGTCGAACCGGACTCTCACCAGAACCAGCACGGCAATGGGGAGGAATCAGACCCATTGAGCCAAAAGGCTTTAAGGAATGTCAAGAAATATCGACTGAAACAAACGTTTGTCTAAGATTGCGCTGTTGCTGCCATAGATATCGGGCCCGGCTTCTGACTGCATATTCAGCGATCTGCCCCGGCCAGAAATTCACACATCATTTACAGTGAAAATATGACGAAAGTGTCAAAGGTTGACCTTGTCGGTGTGGGGCTGAACGCCACCGACACACTTATCCCTCTCGCCATTTACCCTGCTCTGGGCTCGAAGGTGGAATATCGGACCGCAACGGTAGCTCCAGGCGGACAGGTCGCGACTACCGTAGTTGCGTGCCAGAACTGGGGCATGCGCACTCGCTACGTCGGTAAATTGGGCGACGACTCTGCTGCAACACTTCACCGCGAGGCATTTGCTCAAGCCGGCGTTGAAATGCAGCTCATCACCGTCGCGGGAGGTGCAAGCCCGCAATCTCTGATTCTCGTCGACGGCGCAGGAGAGCGAACGGTTCTGTGCCGGCGCGATGAGCGCCTCGTTCTTCAGCCCAACGAGCTTCAGCGCGAGTGGATCGTCAACGCGCGGGCGCTCCATGTCGATGGCCACGATACTGCCGCGGCAACAGTAGCGGCGCGCTGGGCCCGTGCTGCTGATATACCCGTCGTCGGCGATCTGGACGAGCTTTACCCGGGCGTCGAAGAGCTGCTTGAGAACATCGATTATCTCATCGTAAGCAGGGATTTTCCCTGCAAGCTGACCGGCGAGGTCGATTTAGAGAAAGCATTGCGCCGCATGCAACGCCGCTATGGTTGCCTCCTCACCGCCGCAACCCTCGGGCCGGACGGCGTTCTGGCGTGGGACGGAAAACAATTTCATCACACCCCGGCTTTCTGCGTTCCTGTGGTCGATACCACTGGGGCCGGAGACATCTTCCATGCCGGCTTTATCTATGGTCTGCTCCAAGGCTGGCCGCTCGAACGGCAACTCGACTTCGCGTGTGCGGCTGCCGCTTTGAACTGCAAGGCAAGCGGGGCCCGGGGCGGCATCCAGACGGTCGAGGAGATTGCAAGCCTTATGGCAGCCGGCTCGCGGTATTACGCAGCCTATTGTGTATCAAGCTCTGACTGAATACCGGCTTCCAGGCAGCAGAAAAAGGCGCGCGGATAATCCGCGCGCCTTTTTCGTTCTCCAGTGAAACTAGCTGGCTGTGAGTTCCGCAGCGACCTTCTCAGTTACAAATGCCTCGATCGTATCGCCGACCTTGACGTCGTTGAAGTTCGACAATCCAACACCGCACTCCATGCCATTTGTGACTTCCTTCGCGTCATCCTTGAAGCGTTTGAGCGACGTCAGCTTGCCCTTGAAGACCTGCTCGCCATCGCGCATCAGTCGCATTTCCGCGTCACGACGCAACACGCCATCGAGGACGCGGCAACCGGCGATCGTGCCCACCTTGGGAATCTTGAAGACGTTGAGCACTTCGGCGCGGCCAAGGTAGTTCTCCTTGAAGACCGGCTCGAGCAGTCCGAGCATGGCCTTGCGAATCTCGTCCTGCAACTCGTAAATGATCGAGTGGAGACGAATTTCTACGCCTTCCTGCTCGGCAAGATCCGCGACCTTGCGCTCAGGACGCACATTAAAGCCGATGATGATGGCATTCGATGCCGTAGCAAGCAAGACATCGCTCTCGGTAATAGCACCCACACCGGAGTGGATAACCTTGATGCGCACCTTCTCGGTTGACATCTTCTGCAGCGAATCGGCCAGCACTTCAACCGAACCGGTGACATCGCCTTTGAGGATGAGCGGCAATTCTTTAACGCCAGCCTGCTTGATCTGCTCAGCCAGCCCTTCCAGCGATACGCGTGAAGACTTCGCCAGCTGCGCTTCGCGCTCCTTCATCCTGCGGTACTGCGCAATGCTCTTGGCCTTGTCGCGGTCCGCGGTAACGAGGAACGTATCGCCGGCGTCCGGCATGCTTTCTAGACCAAGGATTTCCACCGGCGTCGATGGCCCGGCTTCTTCGATGGCGCGTCCGCGGTCATCGAACATGGCGCGAATTTTGCCGAAGGTGTTGCCAACGATGAAGCTGTCCTGATTCTTCAGTGTGCCGTTCTGTACAAGAACCGAGGCAACCGCACCGCGGCCGCGGTCGAGCTTCGCTTCGATGACCGTGCCCACAGCCGAGCGTCCCGGCGTCGCTTTCAGGTTGCCGAGATCGGCGACGAGACAGATCATTTCGAGCAGCAGGTCGAGGTTCTGGCGCTTCTTCGCCGAAACATCAACGAAGACCGTCGAGCCGCCCCAGTCTTCCGGAACCAGTCCGCGATCGCCAAGCTGCTTCTTCACGCGGTCAGGCTGCGCTTCGGGCTTGTCGATCTTGTTTACGGCCACGATGATCGGCACATTGGCCGCCTTCGCGTGGTCGATCGCTTCAAGCGTCTGTGGCATCACGCCGTCATCGGCCGCAACTACGATAACGACAATATCCGTGATCTTGGCGCCGCGCGCACGCATGCGGGTAAACGCTTCGTGACCTGGGGTATCAAGGAAGACGATCTCGCGGCCGAAAGCAGGCGAATCCTGCTTGCTGATACGTACTTTGTACGCGCCGATATGCTGCGTGATACCACCAGCTTCGCCGCCAGCCACATCGGTTTCACGGATTGCATCGAGCAGCGAGGTCTTGCCGTGATCAACGTGACCCATGACCGTGACGACCGGAGGACGTGACACTTCCAGCTCGTCCGGATTGTCCTGTTGCAGCATGCTCTCGATGGCCTCGTTCGCCATCTGGTCTTCAAAGGTGATGAACTGCGTGTCCGCACCGAACTGGTGTGCCACATCTTTTACCAGTTCCGCGTCGAGCGACTGGTTGACGGTCACAAAGACACCGCGCATGAGCAGGGTGGCGATGAGATCCTTGCCGCGCACGCCAAGCTTCTCAGCCAGGTCCTTAACACTGATGCCTTCCGTCACAGTAATCGTGCGAGTAATCGGCAGCGGTTCCGAAGGAACCTGCGCACCACCGAAACGTGACGGTGGGGCAAAGCCCTTCATCGGTCCTTCTTTGGTCTTCGGATATTGCTGGCGGCCACGACGCTGCGGGCCGCCTGGACGCTGTGGGCGCGGAGCTTCGCCCGGAGGAGGCACAAGACCGCCGGGGGCGCCACCCATTCCGGGGCGGGGCGCGCCGAAACCAGGACGGGCACCGAAACCAGGGCGCTGGCCAAAGCCGGGGCGTGCTGCTCCAGGAGGGCCTCCGCCGGGCTGGATGCGCGTGGGGTGCATGGGACGACGACCGCCGGGGAACTGTCCGGGAGGGCCACCCTGCGGGCGCTGACCACCACCAGGAGCACCGCCGGGGCGGCGATCAAAAATAGGACGGCCGCGCTGCAAACCGCCTTGCGTCTGCCCCGCAGGAGCTGAAGACGCCTGCACAGGCGCTGGAGGCGGCGGAGGCGGAGCTGTATACACCGGGCGCGGCCCCGTCTGCGGCATAATCACGCGGCGGGCAGGCGCTGCTGGCGTGGCGGGAGCAGCTGGCGCATCCGCCTGCGGGGCCGAAGCCACAGCGGGGGCCTGATGCTCGACAACGTTGGGTGGGGCGGCAGGCGTGGATGACGCGGCTGCCACAGCTGGCGCCGACGTAGCCGGGGCACTCACAGGCACAGTTGCAATTGGCGGCGCTGCCGGCCTGACGACGGCGGGCGCGGCGGGCGGAGCAGTTGCAACTGCCGGCCTTCCTTCCACGGGCTGAACAGGTGGCTTCGCCACGACCGGACCGGCCGGAGGTTTGGCGGCAATTGCCGGAGTCTGAGGCGGAGGTGGCGCAATTACTGCAGACGCTTGGCGCGGCTGAGGAACAATCCTGCGCGGAGCGGGCTTGGCTGCCTCTGCAGAAGCAGGCGCGGCCTGCGGAACAGGCTGTCTGGGCACGACGGCAGCAGCTACTGGAGCAGTGGCCACGGGAGCCGCGACCGTCTTTGCAACAGGCGGCTGGGGTAGCGGTGGCGCTGGACGGCTTGCGGCAAGCGCTTCCTGTTCCTTGCGTTCCTGGATGGCCTTCAGCACGTCCCCAGGCTTGGAGACGCGTGACCAGTCAATCTTGGGCTTCGCTTCTGCTTCAGCGCGGGCTGCCGTTGAATTGCCTCCGGCCTTGCCGCCACGGTTGAAATGTGTGCGCACACGCTCGGCTTCGTCCAGCTCCAGCGAACTGGAGTGCGTCTTTTTTTCTGTCACGCCGACATCTGTCAGTACGTCCAAAATTGCTTTGCTCTTTACTTCCAGCTCGCGTGCTAGATCGTTGATTCGAACTTTGCTCATCCGCCCCTTTTGCTTCTCACATCCCAAGCGCTCAGCTGTTCATAGCAACCTCATGCCTTTGGGAGTCGATCCTGTTTGTATTATCGCCTGAAATGACGCACCTTCGCGCCTTCATCTCAGACCTTTGCATGTACAGGCTGCGCATGTTACGCGCCGCCCTCGTCAATTTTTTCTTTATCGACAGCCTCATCCTTCGGCTCGTCAAGATTGCCTTCGCCAACCGCGTCGTTTTCTGCATGCGGATGGTGTTCGGCCAACAATTCGCTTGTGTCTTCCCGTCCCGGATCAAGAGACTCGGCGCCCTCATCTTCCAGCGCTTCGCCTGTCTCTGTCACTTCGGCCAGACGCTCTTCCGCCAGCTCATCGCTGATCAGGCCGGACCCATCTTCACTTGCCCGCTCTTCGCCCGCCTGCGTCAGTCCCTGCTCTAAGGCTTCGATCTCTTCCTCAGCCTGCACATCCGCCAAGTGCGCAGCCTCGGCGATATCGGGGGTTGCGGACGCCGGGCGTTGTTCGCCCTCTTCATATTGCCCGAAGTAATGACGAACGGCGGTGCCAATTTTTTCCAGCGTCTTCTCGCCGATGCCGGGAATCTCTTCCAGCTGCTCCGGCGTCATGTCAGCCAACGCTTCAACGGTAGTGATACCGGCTGCAACCAGCTTCTGGATAATCGCTTCACCCAGCTCGCTGACCTGCTCGATCGGCGTAGACGGACCACCAGACATAGCCTGCATCTGCTGCTCGACTTCCTGGCGCTTCTCTTCCTCGCTCTTGATGTCGATCTTCCAGCCCAGCAGCTTCGCGGCCAGGCGGACATTCTGGCCCTTTTTGCCGATGGCCAGCGAAAGCTGCGTGTCGTCGACGATCACTTCGATCTGCTTCTCGCCGAGGTCGGTAATGCTGACACGGCTCACCTTAGCCGGCTGTAACGCCTTTTCGGCAAAGGTAGTGATCTCTTCGCTGAACTCGATGATGTCGATCTTCTCGCCGCGCAATTCGCGGATGATCGACTGCACGCGCATACCCTTCATGCCAACGCAGGCGCCGACCGGATCGACATCCTTATCGCGCGACATGACAGCAATCTTGGTGCGCTCGCCGGCTTCGCGGGCAATGGCGCGGATCATCACCGTGCCGTCATAAATTTCCGGCACTTCACTCTGGAAGAGGTACTGCACGAGTTCCGGAGCCGCGCGCGAAACGATCACCTGCGGACCCTTGGCTGCGCGGTCTACGCGCTGCAAAACGACCCGTAGGCGTTCGCCCACGGAAAACTGCTCCAGTCGCGACTGCTCACGCTTCGGCATGCGCGCTTCAGCCTTGCCTAGGTCGAAAATGACATCTTGCGGTTCGAGGCGCTTCACCGTCGCGTTAATCACTTCGCCAACGCGGTGGTTGTACTCCTGGAAAACGGTATCGCGCTCGGCCTCGCGGACCTTCTGGAAGATGACCTGCTTTGCCATCTGCGCAGCGATGCGTCCCAGCACGTCCGTCGGCTTGTAATAGCGGATCTCGCCACCGATCTCGACCTCCGGCGCAAGCTCGCGTGCGTCGGTGAGGGCGATCTGGTTCACCGGGTCTTCGATCTGCTCTGGAGCCTCGACAACCGTCTTATAGACATACGCGCGTATTTCGCCTGTTTCTTTATCAAGCTCGGCGCGCATGTTTTCCTGTGTTTTGTAGTACTTGCGTGTCGCCAGCGCGATGGCGTCTTCAACCGCGGACACAACGATGCCCGGGTCGATGCCCTTGTCCCGGCTTAACGCCTCAATGCTTTGATACAGCACACTTGCCATATTTCTCTCTCGATTACCTCAGCGATCGCGCATCGCGCTATCGCAATCTGTCGCAGCTTCGTCTCAGAATTCCGGGACGAGGTTGGCCTTTTCAATGTTGGAGAACTCGATCTCGACCGTCTCGTTCGCTGCGTCCTTTTTCTTGCTCTTTCCCTTTTGCTTCACCGCTGAAAGGTCCAACAAAATGGAGCGCTCTTTTACTTCTGTGAGCCTGCCATGCCAGTGGCGGTTGCCCGCAACCGGTTCAAAAGTCTGCAACTTCACCAGGCTGCCGGTAAACCGCCGGTAGTCCGGCTCGCCATAAAGCTTGCGGTCCAGTCCTGGCGAAGAGACTTCCAGCGTGTAATCCGCTCCGTGGACCAAATCTTCCACGTCCAAAACCGTGCCGAAATCCTGGCTAAACTGCTGGCAATCCTCGTGCGTAATCCCCGCCAACTGGTCAATCTCGACCCTGGAAGGCAGCGCAGTGTCCGACTCCGCCGTTTTTGCCCCCTCCGCGAGCCTGGCTCGCTGTTCGGCATTTTTTTCAATAAAAACGCGCAAAACGCGATGTTTACTGGCCCCCTGGTACTCAATTTCGACCACATCAAGGCCGTGCGAAGCAGCAACCCGCTGCGCGGTGGCGCGAATTTGATCCAGGTCTAATGCCATGGTCGCGAATGAGTTCGTAGCAAAAGAAAAGTGGGCTTTCGCCCACTCATTCCTCCGTGCCCCGGCTGATTCACGAAAGGCGCGGACAAACTCGTCTGCTATTTCAGGATACTCCTCTTCGGGCGCGATTTCAAACATTCCCGGGGGCGCATAACTAAAGATATGGCAGAGCCCCGGCCGAATCTCACCCTGCGTTTGCATTGACTGACAAAGGCATCTACCATCGAGACACGATGGCGCGAGCAATAAATATCGCCGCAGCACTACTTTGTCTCGTCTGCGTACTCGCAGTGTGTATTGCGCCTTCGGTCGATATCCCCGACACAACTCTGAAATCGCTTCAGATTATCTTGTTGATGATGCTCATTCTCATTGCAGGCGTGTTTAAGCTTGCAGGTATCGCTGATCTGGCACTCCGGAGCCGCAGTTTCAGCGTCGGGCGCCCGGCCGCGCTTGTCCGATCCTCGGTTCCTCCGATTCAGACAAACTGCGTCCAGCAGTGCTAACAGCGGTATTTCCTCTTCGATTCCTGTACGCGTGTTAAAACGTCGATAAGTCGATAAGAAGAAGCAGCCCCTGGCGAGCTTCAGAGGAATACATGAAAGCTCAAGAACTGCTTCAGTCGTGGTGGACTATCCTCAGCGGTCGAAAGCCCCTGCTTTCCATCGAAATTACCCGCGAATGCCCGCTTCGCTGCCCCGGATGCTATGCCTATGACGAAGGTCACCTGGGCGGTAATGGCGTGACTTTACGTGTCCTCTCCGACTTCAAACAGGACGCCCTTGTGAAGGGAGTCCTCGATCTGGTCGATGAATATAAACCCATCCATCTCTCTCTGGTAGGGGGTGATCCGCTCGTCCGCTACCGGGAATTAGAAAAAATCTTGCCAGAATTGGATGCGAGAGGTATCTATGTTCAACTCGTAACGAGCGCGTTTCGGCCTATTCCAAACGATTGGGCGAGGTTTTCGCGGCTGAGTGTAGTCGTATCGATCGACGGACTTCAGCCCGATCATGACGAACGGCGGAAGCCCGCTACCTACGAGCGTATTTTGCAGAATATCCGGGGAAGCAGGGTGACGATCCATAGCACCATTACCGGCCAGATGATGAAGCGTGAGGGCTACTTTGAGGAATTCCTCACCTTCTGGAGCCAGATACCGGAAATCAGGAAAATATGGATGAGCATCTTTACCCCCCAGCAAGGCGCCGTCGGGCCTGAGATTCTCACTGCGCAGGAACGGGTCAGGGTAATTGGAGAACTGGGAGAGCTGCGCACCCGCTTTCCAGTGCTGGACATGAGCGAGCGGGTGCTGCGCGAGTTCCTCAATCCGCCAAAATCTCCCGAAGAATGCATTTTTGCGCGCACCACGCAGATCGTCTCTGCCGATCTTAAGACCCGCGTCACCCCCTGCCAGTTCGGTGGCAAACCGGACTGCTCGCAGTGCGGCTGCATGGCATCCATGGGCCTGGCTGCCGTAGGTCATCTTAACGTCGGAGCCGGCATCAATCTCGGCAGAATATTCCGCGCTTCCGAGCATATCGGGATGGGCATCGACAAGCTTAGAAATTCTCAAAAAGAGGTCGCATGAAATGACGTCTCAGCCTGCAATCACCCTCATGGAACATGCTCCGGCTCGTCAGGGCTCAGTCGTCAACATCGAACGGTCGGAACGCGAACTGCGCCGGCAACTGTCTCGTTTTTCAAAATGGATGTACCGGCTAGGCTTTGCTCCGGGAACCTCCGGGAACCTTTCAGCGCGACTGGACGGCGAGCGTGTCCTTGCCACCCCTACCGGATGCAGCAAATACCTGCTGCGGGCCTCGGATATGGTGATCGTAGACCTTCACGGCAAGCTGCTTTCCGGCACTCGCAACGTCACCAGCGAAATCGGCATGCACATGGCTGTCTACCAATCGCGTCTGGATGTGCAGGCCGTCGTACATGCGCATCCTCCGATTGCCACAGCCTTTGCTTCCTGCGGGATGGCCTTGGATATGCCTCTGTGCGCCGAACTCATCATGACGCTGGGCAAGATTCCGCTGGCCGCCTACGCAACCACTGGAACCGACGAAGTGGGCGCCAGCCTTGGGCCTTATTTGCAGGATCACGACGCTATTTTGATGGCGAATCACGGCCTCGTGACCTATGGCAAAGACCTTCTGGATGCGTTTATGAAGCTCGAAACCACTGAGCATTTCGCCCAGGTGTGCCTCGCCGCGCATGAGCTCGGCTGTCCGCGGCCGCTTGAAGAAGACGCCATCAGGAAGCTGCAGCAGGCGCGTATGCGCTATCACTCCAACTGCTGAGAAATGTGCTACAAGGGTGTAATCCCTTTCGGGCGGTAACGCGTGCTCAACCCTTACGAAAAATTTCTCGGCAGCCGCGATGCGCAGGAGCTCATTTCCGAGACTCCCGCAAAGCTTGCAGCAATCTTCAAACAACTCGGTCCGGCCGGCGTTGAGAGATCACTCGCTCCCGGCAAGTGGAACGCTCGCGAAATCTTCAGTCATCTTGCGGATTGCGAGATCACCTTTGCCTACCGTCTGCGGCAGACACTCGCGGAAGAAAACCACGTCATCCAGCCCTTCGACCAAGGAAAGTGGGCAGTAACGTACGGTGCCTATGACGCTCCTTCCGCGCTGGCCGTCTTTTCCTCTGTGCGCCGCTGGAACGTCGCTCTGATCAAGAGTGCCAAGCCTGAAGAATATGCCAAGTCGGTCACACATCCAGAGCGCGGAACGATGACCTTTCAAACCATCGTGGAAACGATGGCCGGACACGATCTGAATCACTTACAGCAACTTGAACGGATCGCTGGACAGGCTTAGTCCTGTACCACGTTCACATCGCCGATACCCACAGTCGCGTGCAGCTTATAGATTCCCTGCAGCGAAGTGTGCTTCGTCTTGGGAAAGAATCCGTCAGACCGCTCGTGAGAAACAGCATCACCCGCATCCCCAATCTTTGTGCCGGTGCTGATTTCATTGTATTTTGCACTGTCCGTGACACCCACGGTGAGATCGCCAATGCCCACATGGATCTCTTTGTTGCCTTCGATTCCCTTCACTGTCAGATCTCCGACGCCTAGTTCCAGCTTCAGGTCTGTCTGCGCAGGAACACTGATCGTTACCTTTGCGCCCCTGTGATTGTCGTTGTTCTTCGGCAATTTCAGATCAATCGAAGCCCGGTCTCCCGCCACGTCAAATCGCCTGACCCACGATTCTACAGTTGCGTCGTCGTAAGAACCGCGCGGCTCGACCGTGAGGCGAATCGTCTGCTGCTCGTCGCTGCGAACCACCCGCACCTCACCCACATTCATTTCCATCACCAGCGTACCGTTTGCAGGAAGGCTCTTGTTTATCACCAATGGCTTTGGTGTCGGCAGTTCCAGCTTTTGTCGGGTAGCATCCTGTGCTTGGAGTGCCGCTGCACCCGTTAGGAGAATCGACATACACGTTATTACTGCTTTCATAAGCGTCCTCTATTCCTGAGCAATATCCAGGCTTCCCATGCCGACATTCACCTGCAATGACCCAACCCCGCTGCCGCTGTAGCTCTTGCTCACAACAAAGTGACCATCATGGCCGCCGGGCCGGTGATCGTGGAGCGACCCGAGGCCGATATTGACCTGCATGTCGGAATAGCTCTTGTCGCCCTCGACCAGCAGCTTCGCATGGCCATAGCCCACATTGATCTGCCGCTCACCAGAACTGCCAATCGCGTCAAAATTCAAATCTCCCTTGCCGAGATTGAACTGGCTCTCCAGTCCTTGATTCATCGGAACGGTCAACGTTACGACGGCATGGGAATCATTCGGGAACTTGAGATGAATCACGCCATGGTCCGGAGCAATCCGGAAAATGTGAATGTAATCTGCCGCAGGCTTGTCAGGTTTGTCTCCCATCTCAACCGAAATTCTCAGGTCTTTCGCATCCGGCTTGGTATGAACAACCAGCCGAGCGTTGCAGACGCTTACGTCGAGCGAGCCGGTTCCGGTAAATGGCCGAGCAATCTCCAGATGGCGCGGTTCAAGCACATCGCCAGCCTGCTGCTGATACTGGCGCTCGGCGACTACTACCGGGTCGCCATTGCAGTCCATGTTGTCGCTCTTCTTCTGGTCAGCGCGCAGTGTCGAGCTTGCTCCGAGAACGATCAGCGCCAACGCGCAGCACATCTTGCGACGTGTTAGAAAACAGTCACGATAAGCCATAACACTCCTGATGCCCGTCAACAGTCGATACGGAAGCGCCTGTGCTCAAGTTCCAGTCAAGTTTGCGGTACTTTTCCGGGCCCTCTACAATCTAATGAACTATATAGAAACGCCGTAATTCACCCGGCCTCAGCCCGCGAAGTCTGTCTTCGCACCTACGGAAAAAAATGATTGAACAGCCCGTCCCCGAAGCACTAACGTTTGACGACGTTTTGCTGGTACCCGCGTATAGTGAAGTTGTCCCTGCCCTGGTCAGCACCCAAACCCGGCTCACCAACCGTATCTTGTTGAATACGCCGCTGTTAAGCGCTGCGATGGACACCGTGACCGAGTCGCGCCTGGCCATCGCCATGGCCCAACAGGGCGGAATTGGTATCGTTCACCGCAACCTGACCATTGCTCAGCAGGCGAGCGAAATCGACAAAGTAAAGCGCTCGGAAAGCGGCATGATCGTCGATCCTGTGACCATGACCCCCGACCAGCTCATCTCGGACGCTCTCGACGTCATGCGGAAATACAAGATTTCCGGCGTCCCCGTTACCAAGGACGGCAAACTGGTCGGCATCCTCACCAATCGCGACCTTCGCTTCGAAACCCGCACCGATATTCCCATCGGCGACGTCATGACCAAGGAAAACCTCATCACCGTCGCTGTGGGCACCACGCTCGAAGAAGCCGAGCTGATCCTCCACCAGCATCGCGTGGAGAAGCTCCTCGTCGTCAACGATCAATACGAGCTCAAAGGCCTCATCACCGTAAAAGACATTCAGAAGAAGCTGAAATACCCCAACGCATCGAAGGATAACCAGGGCCGCCTCCGAGTCGGCGCAGCCATCGGTGCAACGGGCGACTATCTGGAGCGAGCAGCGGCACTCGTTCAGAACCGGGTCGACATTCTTTCCATCGACTCCGCTCACGGCCACTCCTCGCGCGTTCTCGAAGCCGTCCGCGAAGTCAAAAAGCGCTTTCCCGACGTGGATCTCCTCGCCGGCAACATCGCTACCTACGAAGGGGCAAAAGCTCTCATCGACGCAGGCGCAGACGGAGTGAAAGTCGGAATCGGACCAGGATCCATCTGCACTACGCGCATGGTAACCGGCGCAGGCATGCCGCAGATCACCGCCATTAGCGAAGCCTACAAAGCCGGCCGCGAGCACAATGTCCCCATCATTGCCGACGGCGGCATCAAGTATTCCGGTGATGTGGCAAAGGCAATCGCCGCCGGAGCCAGCAGCGTCATGATCGGCTCCTTATTTGCTGGCGTAGACGAAAGTCCGGGCGAAACCATTCTCTACCAGGGCCGATCCTTCAAGGCATACCGCGGCATGGGTTCACTCTCCGCCATGTCGCAGGGCTCGGGCGAGCGCTACTTCCAGAGCAGCCGTGATCTTGAGGATGCGCCAACTAGCACAGAAGGCGTCGTTGCCCGCGAACGCAATGGTCAGAATCGTCTGGCCAAGTTCGTTCCTGAAGGCATTGAAGGCCGCGTGCCCCATCGCGGACCGCTTGAAGCAATGGTCTACCAGCTCGTCGGCGGATTGCGTTCCGGCATGGGCTATCTGGGCTGTGGAACGATCGAGGACCTGCAAACAAAATCCCGCTTTGTGCGCATCTCGAATGCCGGACTGCGCGAAAGCCACGTCCACGACGTCATCATCACGCGCGAGGCTCCGAACTATCACGTCGAGTAGCCTCAGCTTACTTCCACAACTTTCTGGCGTCTGAAGATCAGCTTCAGGCGCCATTTGTTTTTTCATGTCATTGAGGGAAAATAGCGACGATACTGAAATTCGGCCCAAGCCTATTCTGTGATCAGCATGGCTCATTCTCGGACAATCTACGTGCTATGCAGCGTGCTGCTCTTCACTTCTCCCAACCTGCAGCTACCCGCACAGGAAATTAGCACCGGAGCCAATACGAACCGGCAATCCTACGAGGTGCGCGGAACAGTCGTCAACAGCGTCACGCATGAACCGATTGCCCGCGCTCTGGTCACCATTGCCGGAGAAACTTCCAGCTCCCAGCTGACCGACAACGAAGGCCGCTTCGAATTCCCAAACATACCGCCAGGAAGAAGCGTGCTGCAGGCAAAGCGTCCGGGATTTTTCGGCACCGGCTCGGGCCGCGATCTCTACCAGCCCATTGCGGTTGGACCGAATACCCCTGACCACACACTGGCGCTTGAACCGGCCGGCTCGATCACAGGCCAGGTAACGATGCCCGCCTCAGACCCAGGCAGCAATATTCGCATTCAGCTGATGCGCCGCACCATCCAGGAAGGCCGGGCGCGCTGGCAGCAGGCTGGCATGAAGCTGACCAACAGCGAAGGAGCATTCAGGTTTGGCAACCTGCAGGCTGGCGAATACAAGCTCTCCACCGCCAGCTCCATTGATCCCGATATGCCCTCGTCGCAAGCACCCGTGCGCTGGGGATTCCCCTCCGTCTCTTATCCCCAGGAAGGAGACAGCAATACAACCGGCTATTTGAGAATCGATCCCGGACAGCAATTCAATGCGCAGCTTTCCCTCACACGTGAGCCTTTTTATTCTGTAACAATTCCAGTTGCAAATCGGATGCTCCAGGGATACTCAGTGCAAATATCCGACGGCCGGGGGCGCCAGAATGATGTACCGATGTCGTATGACTCGGAGCAGCAGCAGTTTCGCGCCTACCTTCCGAGCGGAAACTATACCGCAACCATCCAGTCGTATATGCCTCCCGGCTTCGCCAGCGAGCCAATCACAGTGCGGAATGCACCAGTACAGGCGCAAAGCCTTCCTCTTTTACCAATCCACCCGATTCCCGTGACGATTCGAAAGGAATTCGCTGCAACAAACAACAGCGGCCCGCAAATCGTACAAATAGAAAATGGCAAACAGGTGGAGATTTCCCGCGATATCAACCTCATGCTTTTTTCAGCAACCAATGAGGAATTTATCGGCGTCAATCTCCGCCACGAGCCGGGTGGTGACGAGTCATCATGGGTACTCGAAAATGTCCTTCCGGGAAAATACTGGGTGCAGACTTACGCGAATCAGGGATACGTCGCATCGATCTCTGCCGGAGGAACAGACCTGGCGCGCGATCCATTGACCATCGGACCCGGCGGCGCATCTGCTCCTATCGAAATTGTGCTGCGCAATGACATGGCAACATTGTCCGTTCGTGTAAAGAATA
>Ga0209773_10000187_pt1 | contig 18844 bp, 19 predicted proteins | sample BogFormECP14_OM1_FD_188244 | JGI IMG/M metagenome (GOLD analysis project Ga0209773, IMG submission 188244) | Bog forest soil microbial communities from Calvert Island, British Columbia, Canada - ECP14_OM1 (SPAdes) (version 2) | ecosystem: Environmental > Aquatic > Freshwater > Wetlands > Bog ... | reverse complement strand
CAAAGTTTGACGAACGAGCTCGTCCTCGCTCGCCGCGCGCAGGGCTTTGACCGAGGAGACGATGCCGCCGCCGGCGCGTGCGATCTCTTCATAGCTCGCGCCGCGCAGCCGCATCTCGAATTCGCCGGCGCGGTCTCCCGCGTAGACGAGGTGCGTATGGCAATCGATCAGGCCTGGGGTGATCCAGCGACCGTCGGAGGGGATCGTCTCTTTGGCGTTCCGCAGCGTCGTCGGCAAGTCCGCTTCCGCGCCGGCGAAGACGATGCGTCCCTCGCGTACCGCAACCGCGCCGCGGTCGATCGCGCCCACGCCGACCCGCTGCGGCGCGAGCGTCGCCAACCGCGCGCCGGTCAAGAGCCGATCACATGAAAAGGAGGGCGCCATGGCCTCGGACCGGTCCCGGTTTTTGCGTCGTTACGGTTTTCATGTATAGACATAACAAGAGCAAAATCAAGTGCGGGAAACCCCTTCCCCCCTTGCGGGGGGAAGGGGTTAGCGGCGAGATACCTGATGAACCCAGAAAGCCCCACGCTCCACTTTGTCAAAGCCCTGACGCCGGAGGGTTGGCGTCGCGACGTACGTGTGACGTTGCAATCCGGCGTCATTTCCGCGCTCGAGATCGGCGCGGCGGCGCGGGAGGGCGACGAGCGGCATGCCTGGGGCGTGCCCGGCATCGCCAACGTCCACAGCCATGCTTTTCAACGAGCAATGTCCGGCCTCGCCGAGCGTCGCGGCCCAGCTACGGACAACTTTTGGAGCTGGCGCGAGACGATGTATCGCTTCGCCCTCGAAATGACGCCCGATCAGGTCGAGGCGATCGCGGCTCAGGCCTATGTCGAAATGCTCGAGGCCGGATTCACTCGGGTCGGCGAGTTTCACTATCTCCACCACGCGCCGGACGGCCGAGCCTACGACGACGTCGCCGAGATGTCGGGGCGCATCGTCGCCGCGGCCGACGCGACGCGGATCGGCCTGATGCTGCTCCCGGTGTTCTACGCCCACTCGGGCTTCGGCGGCGCGCCGCCGGGCGATGCGCAGCGACGCTTCATCTGCGATCTCGATCTCTATGCACGCCTCGTCGAGTGTGCGCGCGGCCAGTTGCGAGCTCTCGATGGCGCTGATCTCGGCTTGGCCCCGCATTCGCTGCGCGCCGTGACGCCTACCGAACTCGAAGCCGTCGGCGCCCTCGCGCCAGAGGGGCCGCTCCACCTCCATATCGCCGAACAGGTCGCAGAGGTCGACGCCTGCCTCGCGTGGTCGGGCGCGCGGCCGGTCGAGTGGCTGCTCGATCACGCCGATGTCGGGCCGCGCTGGTGCCTGATCCACGCGACCCACATGACCTCGGAGGAGACACGCCGGTTGGCCGCGAGCGGCGCCGTCGCCGGCCTATGCCCGATCACCGAGGCCAACCTCGGCGACGGCCTTTTCAACGCGCCCGACTTTGTCGGCCGCGGCGGCCGGTTCGGCATTGGCACGGACTCGAATGTGCAGATTTCGCTCGCGGGCGAGTTGCGGCTGCTGGAATATGGCCAGCGTCTGTTTCATCGCGCGCGCAACGTCCTCGGCCAATCCTCGGGGTCGACCGGGCGCGCCTTGTTCGACGGCGCGCAGCGCGGCGGGGCGCTGGCGTTGGGTCGGACGCCCGCTGGGCTCCGCGTCGGCGCGGACGCCGATATCGTCACCCTGCGCCCCGACGCGATTGGTGGCGAAGACGACGAAGTGCTCGACGCGTGGATATTCTCGGGCGGCGCCCGGGTCGACTGCGTCTTTGCGCGTGGTCGAGCGGTCGTACGCGACGGCGAGCATTTCGCGCGATCCGCGATCCGTGATCGTTTTCGCGCCACGATGCTGCAATTACTCGCAAAATAGCGAAGTGATTGCGCCTGAAAAGCGCTTGACAGTCGTGTAGCCAAGCTTTCTTATATGTATAGACAAATGGGAACAGACTCCGCGAGGGGAATTTCGGATAAATGTTTCCGGTTGGATTGAAACGGGAGCGACCCATGAAGAAGCGTACATTTTGCAAAATGATCGTCGGCGCGGCGCTGGCGATCGGCCTGAGCGGCGCGGCCTATGCGGACGACGTCCTGGCCAAGGTCAAGGCCGCCGGCGTGATGAAGGTCGGAACCGAGACTGAGTTCGCTCCCTTCGACTATATCGACGCCGGCGCGCATGTCGGCCTCAACGTCGACCTGTTCGACGAAATCGGCAAGGAACTCGGCGTCAAGATCGAATGGGTGACGTTGCCGTGGGATGGCGTGCTTCCGGGCCTCGAGGCGGGCAAGTTCGACATGGTCGCCGGACCCGCGACGATCACCAAAGCTCGCATGGAACACTATCGCTTCACCCCGCCGCTCGCCGAGGCCACGATCGCGCTGATGAAGCGTAAGGGCGATGCTTCGGTCATGAAGCCGCAGGACATCGCTGGCAAGATCGTCGGCTCCGCCAAGGCGACTTCGCAGCTCCAGCAAATGATAAAATTCGCCGATACGCTGCCGACCAAGGCCGAGGTGCGCGGCGAATATGTCGGCTTCAACGAGGCCTATGCCGATCTCGCCGCCGGCCGCATCGTCGCCGTCGGCAATTCGCTGCCCAACATCGCGTTCGTCGCCAAGCAGCAGCCCACCAAGTTCGAAGTCGTGCTGCCGACCTTCGGGACCAAGACCTATTTCGGTTTCATGGGCCGCAAGGACCCGGAGTACGCGAGCCTGATGGACGCTGTGGATAAGGCGATGCTCAAGATCAAAGCCGACGGGCGCATGGCCAAGATCCAGGAGAAGTGGTTCGGCACGACCTTCGATACTCCCGACAGCGTTCCGACGCCCAATATCTGACGCTTCGTGTCCCCTCCCCGTTCACACGGGGAGGGTTGGGGTGCGGCTCTCGCGACGTTCTCGCCGCGGCTCACACACCCGCTTGTCATCCTCGCGAACGCGAGGATCCAGAATGCCGCGCGACGCTGCCGATTAGCCGGGGCTTCGCTTGCACGAAGGGTTCATTGTCCGGCAGTCGCGCGTCGTGGCCCGCTGAATCCCCGCTTTCGCGGGGATGACAAAAATCGAGCGCCGTTCCTCGAACTGGCGCCCCTCCCCTGACCCCTCCTCGCAAGAGCGAGGGGGGACATCGCCCCTCGCCGGACCTCCCCGATGACGCCCATCATTTTCGGACTTCTCGTCGAGGCCGCGCTTTATACGGTCGTGATAAGCGGCGTCTCGATCGTCATCGGCTTCCTCATCGGGATGTGCGTTTCCGCCGCCCGGCTTTCGTCCAATCGCGCGTTCGCGATCCCCGCCCGTGTGTTCGTCAGCTTTTTCCGCGGTGTGCCGTTGCTGGTGCAACTGCTGCTGATCTACAATCTTCTGCCCGTCATCGGAATCAACGTGCCGAGCGTGGTCGCGGCGGTCGTCGGGCTCTCGCTCTGCACCGCCGCCTATCAGGCGGAGAATCTGCGCGGCGGCTTCGCCAGCGTGCCGCGCGGCCTGCTCGAGGCGGCCGACATGGCAGGGCTGACCCCTTTCCAGCAGCTGTTGCGCATTCGCGTCCCGATCGCCTTCCGTCTGACCCTGCCCTCGCTGGTCAACGAGGCGATCCTGATCCTGAAGGCCTCGTCGCTGGTCTCGGTCGTCGGCGTCATCGAGCTGACGCGCATGGCGCAGAATCTGGACACCAGCCTTTATGAGCCGCTTCAGCTCTATTCGGCGGCGGGCTTGCTTTATTTCATCATCAATCGCGCGCTCGCCTTCGCGGGAACGGCAGCCGAGCGGCGATGGAACTGGGGGCGCGCGTGAGGTTCGACTACGCCCTGGTTGCGAGCAAGCTGCCGGAGATCTTCCACGCGCTCGGGATCACGCTGTACACGTGGATCCTCGGGCTCGTCGGCGCTTGCGCGCTGGGCTTTCTAGTCGCGGTCGCCCGCCGCTACGGGCCGCGCCCGCTGGATTTGGCGCTCGGCGGCTATGTCGAGCTGTTTCGCGGTACGCCGTTCCTCATCCAGCTGTTCCTGCTCTATTTCGGCGGCCCCTACGCCGGCCTGTCGCTCGACGCGATCCCGGCGGGTCTACTCGGGCTCTCGGTCTACGGCGCGGCCTATTTCAGCGAGATTTTTCGCGGCGGTTTCGAGGCGGTGCCACGCGGCCATGTCGAGGCGGGCGAATGCGTCGGCCTGAGCCGCGCGCAGATCATAGGTCGCATTCTGCTGCCGGAAATGACGATGCTGGTGCTGCCGGCATCGGTCAACATGGCGATCATCCTGATGAAAGAGACGGCGGTGCTGTCGGTCGTCACCGTTCCCGAGTTGACGCTGACCATCAGCGCCATCGGCACCGAGTTCTACGCCTTCGTCGAATGTCTGTTCCTGCTGGCGTTGTTCTATTGGGGTCTGACCGAAATCTGCAGCTGGCTCGGGCGCATCGGCGAAGCGCGGCTCGCCCGTTTCCGGTTCGCCGCGGCATGAGCGAGCCCGCCATCGTCGTTCGTCGCCTCAGCAAGCGTTTCGGCGAAACCGAGGTTCTGCACGAGATCGATCTCGAAGTCGCACAGGGTCAGGCGACTTGCGTGATCGGCCCTTCGGGATCGGGTAAAAGCACGTTGCTGCGCTGTCTGGCGTTCCTGGAAGAAGCCAACGCCGGAACCATCGAGGTACATGGCGAGCCGCTCGGTTTCACCGAGGACGCCGCGGGCCGGCGCGCGCGCCTGCCGCCTCAGCGGATTCGCGCCGTTCGCAAGCAGATCGGCATGGTATTCCAGCAGTTCAACCTATGGCCGCACATGACCGCGCTAGGCAACGTCAGCGAGGCGCTGAAGACGGTTCGCCGCCTCCCGAGAGCCGAAGCGGAGGCGCGCGCGATGGCGCAACTGCGCAAGATCGGCCTGGAGAACCGAGCCGGACACTATCCCGCGCAGCTTTCGGGCGGCCAGCAGCAGCGCGTCGCCATTGCGCGCGCGCTCGCGCTGGAGCCGAAAATCATGCTGTTCGACGAAGCGACCGCGTCGCTCGACCCCGAACTCACGGGAGAAGTGCTGAACGTCATGCGCGCCCTGGCGGCCGATGGCATGACGATGGTGATCGTCACGCATGAAATCGGCTTCGCGGCGTCGATCGGGCGCAAGATCGCCTTTCTCGACAAGGGGCGCGTGCTGCTGGCCGGCGCCCCCCAGGATGTCTTCCGCAAGCCCCGTCATCCCCGCATCGACCAGTTTCTCGACACCTACCTCGATCGCGGCGCGGCCATGTTGATTTGAACCCGACGGCGAGGCCCATGGGAACCGCCTCCCAGACCCGGCGCGCGACGACGATTCCCTCGCTGCACGAGCGGATTCTCGGCGACATCGAGGGACGGATTCTCACCGGCGAATGGCCGCCTGGGGTGCGAATTCCGTTCGAGCACGAGTTGTCGGCGCAATACCAGTGCTCCCGCATGACCGTGAACAAGGCGTTGTCGGAACTCGCCAAGGCGGGACTGATCGAGCGCCGTCGCAAGGTCGGCAGTTTCGTCATGCGCGCGCCTTCGCGTTCGGCCGTGCTGGAAATTCCCGACGTCAAGGCCGAGGTCGCCGCGCTGGGCGCCGCCTATCGCTTCGAAATCCTGACGCGACGGCAGCGTCGGGGAATCCGGGCCGACGCGGGACGCCTCGAGGGCGTCGCGGCGGGTCCGATCCTCGAGCTCACGTGCCGTCATTGGGCCGGGAAAAAGCCGTTCTGCATCGAGGAGCGTCTGATCAATCTCACGGCGACGCCGGAAGCGGCCGACGAGAATTTCGAGGAAATCGCTCCGGGTCCTTGGCTGCTCGCGCGCGCGCCCTGGACGCGGGCCGAACACCGCATTCGCGCTCGCCCCGCCGATGCGCGCCGCGCCACGCTGCTCGAGGTAGCGGAGGGAACCGCGTGTCTGGCGATCGAACGGCGAACGTGGAGCGGCGAGGCGGCGATCACGCATGTCAGGTTTACCTACCCCGGCGAAGCGCACGAACTCGTCGCCCGCTTCTCGCCCTTGCAAAGGTAGGTCCAGGCACGCATGATCGGCGTTGTACGGGCTCTTACGTGCCGCGAAGGAGCCGGCCGCACCCATGGGCGTCGGAAAGTCGGGCGATGTCGGGGGGGCGATCAGCAGCCGCCATGACAAAAAATGCCCCGTGAGAATTGCACGGGGCAAGGTGACTGGGAGGACTCGGTTACATCGAGAACATACCTCATTCGATCACGAGCGTGGTTGCAAAACTGCAACAGTCGAACTGCAATTAAGGCGACGCCCAAAAACTAACGACGCCACTTGGCCAGGGCGACGTGCGACTGTTCCATTTCTACAGGCATTTCCCGTCATTGCGAGCGCAGCGAAGCAATTCATCTATCCACGAGATGGTCCGCCGACGAGTTTCCGAAGCCGGTCGTGTAGTAACTCTCTCGAGGATTTGCGGCGTTAGCAGACGAGGCGCGGCCAAATCTGCGGGCGGGCGGTAGCGGAACGGTGGATTGCTTCCCTTCGCTCGCAATGACGGGTAGAGCCCGATAGGTCTCGTCGACTCACTAATTTACTGGGCTTCGCCTATGCGCTCGCACGAGGGGGCGTATGATCGAGCGGCCGCCGCAGTCCGGCCGGCTGTTTGTTGGAGATCAGGTCATGACGATATCTTCCGCTCTCGCAGGCGTCGTCTTCGACGCCTATGGAACGCTGTTCGACGTTTATGGCGTTCAGACCGAACTGGAGGCGCGGTTTCCTGGCAAGGGGCGGGCGATCGCGGAAAAGTGGCGCGAAAAGCAGATCGAGTACTCGCGGCTGCGGACGATGAGCAGCCGATACGTGGACTTTTGGCAAATCACGGGCGACGCTCTGGACTATTCCTGCGAATTTTCTGAGGCGCCGCTGGACGCGGGCGCTCGGGCATCGTTGCTCGCGGTCTATGAGCGCCTGCCGCCCCACCCCGAAGTTCCAGGGGCCCTGCGCGCGCTCGTGGAGCGAGGCCTGACACTCGCCGTGTTGTCGAACGGCAACGAGTCGATGTTGAACGCGGCGCTCGCCGCGGCGGGTCTGCGGCCGCTGTTCGCGCATGTGCTGAGCGTCGAGCGCGTACGCAAGTTCAAGACGGCGCCCGAAGCCTATCAGCTCGGCCCCGACGCGTTCGGGCGGCGGGCGAGCGAGTTGCTGTTCGTCTCCTCCAACTGCTGGGACGTCGTTGGCGCCGCCTGGTTCGGCTATCCCGCCTATTGGATCAACCGCGCGAACTCGCCAGCGGAGCGGCTGGAGGCTCCGGCCTATGCCGTGGGCCGAACGATGAACGATCTCGTGGCCTGGCTCGGCGACGCCTGAATATTGCCGACGAACGCGCTGCAGGTCCGGCAGGCGCGCCCTCGCCGAAGCTCATTAGTTCGCGCAGAACCGCGATGTCGTCTGCGGCGGGTTGGCGGTGTCGTCGATCGCGCAGAACGGAATCGCGCAGAAACAAACCCGACTTCTACTTTATCAAAGACAACAGCCGTACGCATGCCTGCTTCTACCTGCTATGTCATGGGTGGATCGAACGATGCTCGCCTATTGGGCCTTCTGCTTGAACAGCCACGAGAAATCGCCCGTCAGCTGCAGCGTGTCCACGCCCGGGACGATCGGCTTCGCGCCTGCGAACGATGCCGAAGAATGACATCCCACACAGCTCTCGGTCGCGAAGATCGGCGTCGAGTCGACCGCCGTGTTCTTGTCGTTGGGAGCCGTCGCGCTCACCCATGGCGTTGGCGGGCATTGCACGCCGGTCGGCAATTCCTCGTTTTGACAAGCGGTGGACGACGGGCCCTGGAAATAGGTTTCCATCGTGCTGTTCGTTAGATACACGGGCGTGGGATTGCCTCCCGACTTGTTGTTGACCGCACCCGGGAGCCCTGCATTCCATGGGGTGGGCGGGACGGCCGGGTTGGTCGGCCACTGTGTGTCGATGAGCTGGTAATATTGCAGCGGCGATCCGGCTTTCGCCAGCGCAGCCTGCGCCTCGCGATTGAGCGCCTGCTTATCGGCGGGAATCGGGATCGAGCGGACGATCTGTGTCTTGGGCGTCATCAGCCAAGTGTTGCCCTTTTGTGGGGGCTCTTGATTGGGGACGCAAATCTCGCAGGACGGATCGAAGAACGACGGTTTGAGCTTGGGATGTGCGACCGAATCGACTTCGAGGTTGTCGACCTGCTCGAAAGTCCCCCAAATCCATTGTTTCGAGCTCGCGCTCTTGTGCGCGATGTGCATGCCGACGAGCCCGATGGGGATCGGCGTCGACGACAGCGCGGGCGCCGCGCCGTCCGTGGCCGACGGAATGCGGGCCTGCGAGGTCAGGTAACGAGTGGCGTCGTCGCTCGCGGTCAGGATTTTCCATGCGAGCTTGAGTTCGAAAGCGCCGCTGGCGTCTTCCGTGTCGACGCCGGAGGGAAGGTCGACGGCGCTATGGGTCTTGGCGAAATCCATCTGCCCGGCTTTGCTATAGAGCTTGTTCTGACAGATATAGTCGAGCTCGTGCTTGTCGATCAGGATTTCATAGAACACGAAGTTGCCGTTCTGATCGATGATCGGCCCGGAAAAAGCCTGACTGATGTCGTCCGTCGGGATCAATGCGCTGAGGTCGTTGACAGCCGACGTGACCGCCAGCAATCGGACGCGTCGGGTGTCGAGCTGCGCGGGAATTTTCGGCGAGTAGCCGCGGGCGAGCGCGATTTCCAGATTCGTGACCGCCGCTGCGGCGAGTTCCGCGCCCGTCTTGCACACGGGGGGCGGCGCGCCGTGCGGCAGAAAGACGTTCGTGCTCCCGGTCCATAGCGACCAAGCCGGAGGCTGCGTGGCGTCGCCGGTGCGTTTTCCCGATGCGTCGGTCGGCCAGTTCAGCGAAATGAAGGCCTGCCAGGACCAGAGATCGAACAGGCGCTGTACTTCCGGAAATCGATTCGCATTTTCGAGGCGGCTTTTGAGAGCGACGTCGACGTCGCCCGGAAGCTGCTGTGGCGTCAGCTGGGTCTCGAAATTGGGAAAGCTGCCGAGATACGGCGGCGCGGTCTGCGCGGCGGCCCCAGGGACTGCGCCCACGCCTGCGATCACGGCGGCCAAAGCGCCGACGACCCATCCAGATTGAAATATTCGCTCCATGATCGATCTCCCCATTGTAAGACTTCTTAACCAACCAATACATAATGACGTTGAGTTTGGAAGCGAACGTTTTGAGCATAGATTGCTCATAGCTGAACATGGTCGACGAAGACTAGTTTTTGTAATGCGATTGTCATAATAAAAATGTAGCGAATAGACTAACGTTAATCGTGATCGCCGAACTATACACAATTTTTGCGTCGGCGTTCACAAGGAAACGGCTCGACAGCGCTGCGGGGCTCGCGACCGGCGAACGCGACGGTGCGCCGCGGAACTTGCGCAAGAAGTTCATTCGATGCTCGGCGGACTCGGTTCACGCGGCTGCGATGCCGTAGATCAGAACCCCACGCAATCCAAGCCGTCGATTCGGGCCACCGAGTCCTGCCCGAACCGCGTCTCATAGATCGACCGCAAGGCTTCGATCTTGTCATCCTGCTCCTGCGAAGAGGGGTGGAACAGGATCAGGACGTGCGACTTCTCGCGAACGACGCCGCGACTGCCGCGCCACTCTCCCTGGCCGTCGAGCAGCGTGAACCCGTCGGGAAACCTCATCGCGATCTCGTCGTCGACGAAGCCTTGCCACTCAGCGTCGGTCACCGGCGGAAGCGCTTTGCGTTCGGAGCCGAACAGGAGCTCCGTCCGCATCATCGCCGAGCTCCCTTGCCGACAAGCCGGCCCGAACGCCGCCCCCGCGTCGGTCTGCGCGAGGACCGGCGAGCCGCATGCCACCGAGACGGCCAAACATGAGACCGCGAGCCGCGCGCTCGCGCGCCTACTCGGAGCTGAAGTTCGCCGCGCTTGCATGTCTCGGCCGTCAGTCGTTGGCCTCGGGCGGCAGGAAATTCACTTCGTGCTCCGCCGAAAGACGCATCACTTCGGGAATGTCGGTCAACTCGTGGAGCTGATGGAAAAGGGCCTCCAATTTTCCGGCCGGAGAAACCCAGAACAATGCCCGCGCCGGCTTGTCGGACTTGTTGAAATAGCCGTGGGGAATCCCGCGCGGCAGACGGACGAGGTCGCCGGCGTTCGCCTTCACCCAAACGCCGTCGAGCTTGAGGTCCAACACGCCTTCTTGCACCAGGATGAATTCCTCCTGAGTGGGATGAATGTGAACGGGCACGAATTGTCCCGGCTCGCTGTTCGTCTCGAAGGCGAAAGTAGAGTCGGTCGACGCCTTCGGAAAATACACTTGACCGAGAATGTTCAGCTTTTCGCCGCGATAGCCTTCGCCGTTCCGCGTAATGCCTTTTTCGAGCTGACTCATGACCACGATCCCCCCTTGCAGTCCCGCGGCGTGTCGACGCGGCTTTTGCGCGCGCGCCGCGAGGAATTGGCTATCTGTTCGGCGAAAACTTTGCAACCAGAACCAAGACGGCTGGGCGCAATCCTCAGATCGCCGCATTCGCCACGAATTCTGGCTTCAGCGCGCGATAGAGGCTGACGAAACGCTCGCGCCGCCTCGCGAAGGCGTCGACGAGGAAAGGCTCGGGCGCGGTCACGTCGAGGATTTCGGGCGCTCGGCACAGCGCGTCGGGGGACTCGCCCGTCGCGGCGAGGCGCGCGAGACGCGCGGCGCCGAAGGCGGGCCCGGTCTCGCCGCCGCGATAGCGCACGATCTCGCGCCCGAGCGCGGCGGCGATCATGCGACTCCAGAGCGCGCTCTTCGCGCCGCCGCCGATCAGTCCGACACGGCCGAGCGCATCGTCGGCCGCGGCGAGACAATCGCGCGCATCGGCGAGCGTGAAGGCGACGCCCTCCATCACCGCGCGGGTCAGATCGGCGCGAGACGAGGATTCGCTCAGGCCAAAGACGACGCCGCGCGCGTGCGGATCGTCATGCGGCGTCCGCTCGCCCGACAGATAGGGCAGGAACAACAGCTCGCGCGGCCCGGGATAGCCCTCGCTGGCCTCGCGCTCCAATTCCGCGACTTCGCCGCCGAGGAGACGCGCCGCGAACGCGAGCGCGCCGGCGCCGTTCAGCATCGCCGCCATGCGCAACCATCGCTCGGGCAGCGCATGGGCGAAACTATGCACGAGCTTTTCCGGCGCGGCGCGATAGACGTCGGAGGCGACGATGAGCTGGCTCGCGGTGCCCAGGGAAATGAAGGCGTCGCCGGCACGGATGGCGCCGAGACCCACCGCGCCCACCGCGGCGTCGCCACCCCCAGCCGCGACGACGACGTCGCGGGGCAGGCCGAGCTCGTCGGCGACGCTGGGCAGCAGGCCCGCCAGCGCGTGCGATCCCTCCGCCAGCGGCGGAACCAGCGAGGGCGCGACGCCGCTGGCCGCGAGCGCCGGCCCCGACCACCGCCGCGCGGCCTCGTCGAGCCACCAGGTTCCCGCCGCGTCGCTCATATCGGAGCGCTTTTCGCCGGTCAGCGTGAAACGCAGGTAGTCCTTGGGCAGCAGCACGCTGGCGACGCGCGCGCGGACTTCGGGCTCATGGCGCGCGAGCCACATCAGCTTGGGGGCGGTAAACCCGGCCATCGGCTTCACGCCGACAATTTTGGCGAGCTCGGGATGTTGTTCGCCGAGCTCCCGCGCCTCGAGATGAGCGCGCGTATCGTTGTGCAGTATCGCCGGCCGCACCGGCCGATCGTCGCGCCCGAGCAGGACGGCGCTGTGCATCTGGCCGGAAAAGCCGATCCCGCGCAGCCCGGCCATCGCCTGGGCCGCCCGAGCTCCGAGATCGCAGATCGCCGCGAACAACGCCTCGCGCCAGACCTCGGGGTCTTGCTCTGACCAGAGCGGGCGCGGATGATCGGGACGGTACGCGCGTTCGCTGGCCGCGATCACGCGCTCGCTCTCGTCGATCACCACCGCCTTCAAGGCGGAAGTGCCGCAATCCACGCCGAGATAGTTCATGCGCCACTCGTTGCGGAAAATTTCTTTTCCGGCAAGAGCGAGGGCGTCACGCCGCCGATCGGGCCGCTGCGATCATCCAGGCAGGCGGCGTCCTCTTCGCGCCGCCCTTGTGAACGTAGTCGCGAACGCCGCGCTCGAGAATGTAACGCAAGCCGCTCAGGATCGGCTGGTCCGAGCCGTCGGTCGCGGCGACGACGCTCTGCAATTCCACTTCATCGGCCTTGTCGGCGAATTCCCTAACCAGGCGAGCGGCCAAGACGCCGCTTGGCAGCTCGCGTCGGGTGGCCTCGGCGACGAATTCGCGCGCGAAATCCCCCCCGATCGACTTTACCGCAGCCCGCGCCACCTCCGTGTTGGAACATGTGTGAACAATCTCACGATAGATCATCACGCTTCCTCCTTGCGGGGATCGACATTGGAAAGAGACCGTAACGAGCGATAAAGTCCGAGTTGTGGCGATGAATGGAAAATGAACGGGTGATATGGCGTCTAAAATTTTAACCGCCCGCGCCCGTTGCGGCTTGTCGCGGTACAAAATATTCAAATTTTCAAACTTCGGCCGTCACCGCCATGGCGCGTTGCTGGACCGCAGGATCCAAATAAGATTTGCCGCTGGGTTTCTCAATTGTCGACAGAAACACGCAATGTTGACTAAAATCTCTGGGCATTCGCAGAATGTCAAACGCAACCGCTGCCGACAAGACTGCGCGTTTTCAGTTCACTAGAACGATCGGGTGATGAAATGTCCGAGCCGACACTTCGTTTCATCGAGGCCAACGGCATACGCATGCGCGTGGCGGAACAGGGTGCGGGACCGGTGGTTCTGCTTTGCCACGGCTTTCCAGAATCCTGGTATTCGTGGCGCCATCAACTGAAAGCCCTCGCGGACGCTGGATACCGCGCGATCGCCCCGGATATGCGAGGCTACGGCCAAACCGATCGACCCGACGAAATCGAAAGATACACGCAGCTTGACCTGGTCGGCGACATGGTCGGCTTGCTCGATGCGCTCGCCGTTGAAAAGGCGGTCATCGCGGGTCACGACTGGGGGGCTCCGGTCGCTTGGCATGCCGCGTTGCTGCGGCCCGACCGTTTTCGCGGCGTAATCGGTCTCAGCGTACCGTTTCGACCTCGGCGACCCGCGCTCCCGACGAGCGTCATGCCCAAACGCGGTCTTTTATCAGACCTACTTCCAGAACCCTGGCGTCGCCGAAGCCGAACTCGACCGGGATCCGCGCCTCACGATCCGCAGCCTGCTCTATACGGCCTCGGGAGACGCGCCGCGGCGAGAGGGCGCCCAATCTATCGACATGGTTCCTCGCAACGGCGGCTTCCTGACAGGACTGCAAAACCCCGTGATGCTGCCATCGTGGCTCACCGAGGCCGACATCGACTTCTACGCAGCCGAGTTCGCGCGCGGTTTTCGCGGCGGCTTGAACTGGTATCGCGTCATCGACCGAAATTGGGAGCTTCTGGCCCCTTTCGCGGGATTGCGGGTTACGGTTCCGGCGCTCTATGTCGCGGGCGATCGGGACCTCGTCGTCGCATTTCGAGGCATGGACCAGCTGATAGCCAATCTATCCAAGTTCGTGCCCAAGCTTCGCGGGACGATCACGCTACCGGGTTGCGGCCACTGGACCCAACAGGAGCGCGCCTCCGAGGTGAACGCCGCGATGATCGATTTCCTCAAAAATTTGTGAGGTGAGCGCGGGAAAGTCGGGCGCTGTAGACGCGGTCGCCGACCGCGTGGGTTCCGCTCAGGCGACGCCGCGAAACGAGTGCCGCATCTCTCCCAAGGCAACACGTGTCATCCCCGCGAAAGCGGGGATCCAGCCGTGGGGACGCGACGAAAGCGGGGAAGTCGTCGAAAGCGGCGCAATGCGGCAAGCCTTGTAGCGCCGGGGTATTCTGGATGCTCGCGTTCGCGAGCATGACACTTGTTTGTAAGGCAGGCCCGAGATGAAGACCCTCAAAATGAGACGCTCTGCGACAGCCGCGCTCAGCGAGCGCGGCTACATATACCCGCGTCGATTTCAGCCGCCGGCATCGGCGACCAGTTTCGGCTTGCCGCGATAGAGCTCGGGAAACAGATGGCTCAAATTCCCGATCTTGGGCAGATCGTTGAAGGCGATATAGGGCTGCTCGGGGTGCAGCGTCGCATAGTTCTGATGGTAGCCTTCCGCGGGATAGAACGCCGCCAGCGGCTCTACGCGGGTCACGATCGGGCCGGAGAAAACCTTTGCCGCGTCGAGCTGCGCGATATAGGCCGTCGCGATTTCCTTCTGATGCTCGTTGGTGAAGAAAATCTCCGAGCGATATTGCGTGCCCTCGTCCGGTCCCGACCGGTTGAGTTCGGTTGGGTTATGCGCGACCGAAAAATAAATCTGCAAGATTTTGCCGTAGCTAACGACGCGCGGATCGAACGTGATCTCGACGGATTCGGCGTGGCCGGTCGTCCCCGTGCTGACCTCTTCGTAGGAAGGCTTGTTCTTCGTCCCGCCGGAATAGCCGGATACGGCTTCGGTCACGCCTTTGACATGCTGGAAAACGCCCTGCACGCCCCAGAAGCAGCCGCCCGCCAGCACGACCTTTTCCGAATCCGCGCTCGCCTCCTCGCTCGGCGTCGCCGGCGCTGGCACCTTCACGGCGTTCTCGGCCGAACTCGACAGCGTCGGCGCGAGGAAGATCGCCGCCGCGACGAGCACGCCGCCAACCGCCGGAAAGAGATAGCTTCCGGGCGTGTTCGGCCCGGACAAGCTGAATTTTTGACGTGTCATTTGCGTTCTCCTTGAATGGAAATGCTAAATCGTCCGATGGAAGCCAAACTCACGCGGCCGCCGCCGTGAACTTCATGGCGACGCCGTTCATGCAATACCGCAGGCCGGTCGGCTTCGGCCCGTCGTCAAAGACATGCCCGAGATGGCCGTCGCAGCGCAGGCACGAAACCGCCGTTCGCTCGATGCCGAGCGAATTGTCCGTGGCCGTCTGAACCGCGTCGTCCAGAGGCGCCCAGAAGCTCGGCCATCCCGTGCCGCTGTCGAATTTGGTCTTCGAGGAAAACAGCGGCAGTTCGCAACCCGCGCAGCCGAACACTCCATCCCGGTGCTCGTTCAGCAACGGACTCGCGAAGGGAACTTCTGTGCCGGCCTGGCGCAGCACCTTGTATTGGGCCGGCGTCAGCAACTTGCGCCATTCGGCGTCGGTGCGGACGAGATGATCGGCCGCGGCCAGAACCTTCCCCACGCCGAGAATTGCGATCGAGGCGACGGCTGCGAAGGCGTTGAAATTTCGGCGAGTTGTCATCCGGGTACTCCTAGGAAGCGACCGTCAGCGAACGCCTCTCAGGCATTACGGACGCGGAAGCGCTTTGTTACGGGACGATAGGGTCGTTCACAAAAATTTTTTACCGCGCCTGCGTTCTGCCACCAACAAACCGAGCTAACACATATCATCCCCGCGAAAGCGGGGATCCAGCCGTAGGGACACGACGAAGCGCTGACGTAAGCCCGCGATTCGTCGAAAACGGCACAAAGCGGCAAGCCTTGGAGCGTCCTGGTGTTCTGGATGCTCGCGTTCGCGAGCATGACACCTCGCGTCGAGGACACCGCATTAGCCGCGCCGCCTAACCCATCAACACGTCCTTCAAACGTCGGCGGGGACTGGGGGGCGCGGATTGCGTCGCAAAGCCCGCACGAAACGAAAATGTCGCTTGCCAATCGTCGCCGGTCAGGCGCGCGGTGCGCCCCGCCCATGCCGGCGCGCGCCCGAGCTGCCTTTCGCGATCGATCATTTCGATCGGCTGGTTGAGCGGCTGCATCGCCATGCCATGGGTCGTCGCGTTCAGATGCAGCCGCTGCCAGGCTCGCCCCGCGGCGATCGCGTCTCCTCGGTCGTAGCGATCCCGCACGGCGATCAGGCCGACCATCGGCGCCGTCGGAACCTGAACCTCGCGCGTTTGCTTCAACCAGCCCTGATGGCTCGTTTCGGGGGAGACCGAGAATGCGCGAGCGAACAGCAGCGTGAAGAAAGGCAGCCCGGCCGCCTCCAACGTCGGCCCGTCCCGATGCGCGTCGATGGCCCGGCTCGAGTCGCGAAACCAGCGGTCGCTGTCGGCGATCATGGCGGCGTCCGCGATGATGGCTTCGGTGGCCTCGATGATCGCGGCGTCGAACAGGCGGCGCTGTTCGCCATCCTCGAGCAGAATCACACTGACGCCGTCCCCGATGTTCGGGTCGCTCGCGAAACGGAGCCACTCCGCCGCCGGCGCCTTGGCGCGATCATAGGCGTAACGGTTGGTGTGACGCTCGGGTATCGCGAGACAAAGCGGATCCGGCGCGATCGGCGCGCGCTTCGCCAGGTGCACGGTCGCGGCCCGAGTGTGCGACTGACGGTCGTCGAGCGTGTTCAGCGAGCCCGGCGTCACCTCGACTTCCGTGACAAAGCCGTGGGAGGCCGCCGCCAGAACCATGTTCTCGATCGCGCATCCGAGCCCCAGGTGCAGCTCGCGAACGTAGGGGTCCATCGCCCCGAGATTGCGAGACAGATCGGCGTAGATCTCGATCGCGTCGCCTTCGACGGCGAACAGCCATGGCTGAGTGTCGTGGGGGTTGGCCGCCAGAACGGCGGCCGCGACCAGCGCCAGCGGCGTCCCGCGCACCGACGGATCATTCCAGAGCCGCCATGGCGCATAGGCGTCGCCTTTGGGCAGCGGGCGGCCCGACGAGTCGGCCTCACACAGTTTTCCGCCGACCAACGCGACGAACGCCGCCGCGCCGCCGAAGGCGATCGCGTCACGCCGGTTCAAAACATCGGTCATGACATCTCCTCCTCGTCGAGGTCACCGATAGGTGACAATCTAAAAAAAATCACGCCGCGCGCAAAACGCCGTCGATCAGCGCGTCCATCGCCGCAAAGACCCGCTCCCAGTCCGCGTCGGTCTCGATTTTTACGCCGCTCATGACCCGAATCGTCCTCGCGCGCACGGCGAGATAATTGACGGCGACCCCGAGAATCATGCTCACGGCCGCGAAATCGGGGGACGGCGGAAGCCGATAATGCTCGACGGTCCATGCCGACAATTGCAGCGCGCGGCGCTCGCGCACAGCTTCGAGCGCAATCACCAGCGGCGTGCGATCGACGAGTTCGGCCGCCAGCACCGCCAGCGTCAATGGGCGCGCGCGCAAGGCGTGCGCGTGGCGGCGCAGCACCAATTTCAACGCCCCGGCGAGCGGCACTCGCGCAGGATCGATTCCACCGGTCAATTCCTCGACGCTCCACCAGAAATCGCCGCGCGCCGCGAAGGCGGAAAAGACGCCGTCGAGATCGCCGAAATAGCGGTAGATGAGAACCTTGTCGCAGCCGACTTCGCGAGCGAGCGGGTTCACGCCGATCGACGCGAGCCCGTCGCGCATGACCATCTTCCCGAGCGCGTCGAGGATGCGCTCGCGCGTCGCTCGGGAGTCTCGGAGGGGGGTGGGTTCAGGAGTGTTTGTCACCATATGGTGACATGTAGCTCGAAACGGCGGCGCAGGTCAACCGCGGCCTTCTCGGAAAAGCTCGCAGCCCTGTCATCGGCTACGATGGATTTACCCAGGTAGGCATCGAAGTATCCAAGGAGACGCCCAAATGCTAATGACGCGAGTTGGTGAAGGCGACTTGCTCCGACCATTGCCATTTCGACGGGCGCTCCCCGTCATTGCGAGCGTAGCGAAGCAATCCAGCCATCCACGAGATGGTCCGCCGACGAGTTCCAAGAACCGGTCGTGTAGTCATTGTTTCAAGGACTTGCGGCGTCAGCAGACGAGGCGCTGCCAAATCGGCGGGCGGCCGACAGCGGAACCGTGGATTGCTTCGCTGCGCTCGCAATGACATTTGGAGCCCAGTAGGTCTCGTCGACTCACTAATTGTTGGGCGTCGTCTAGTTCTTAGATCGTGCGCCGCTCCAACTCAAAATACGTCCCCGCCGATATGCCCTCAATCAGTGCCGGAGCGGCCGAAAACCACGCTTCACAAAATCCGCAGAAGACCATCACAGAGCCGGAATCCTCGGGTCGCGACGTCACCGCCGCCTCGCCGCCGACATCGTCGGCGGTGGCCGATCATTATCCGTCGCTTCAGGCGGCCCGACTCGGTTTGACGCTGATTTCCAAGTCTCGACCGAGCGCGTGAAACGCCGCTTCCAACTGTTGCAATCGTGAAGCGTGGTCGAGCTGAAGGAGGCGATCCACCTGTTCGCGGTGTGGCCATTGCAACCGCCGCTGGAGGTCGGTGCGCGTGAGCCCCTCCTCTCTCAGGGCGCGATAGAGCGCAAGTTTCAACGAAGTCATGACAGGCAGAAACGCGAAGGCGACGCGGCTGTCGTCAGCCTTTTCCAATGGAGGAAGATCGCGACCCTCGCTCATCCGGGCGGCGAGCGCTTCCTTCACTGCGTCGCTCGCGCGCCGCGACGCGTCCTCACGAGTCTCGCCGAACGTCGTCAGCTCCGGCAGCGCGGAACATGTCACGAGAAAGGTCTCTTTGTCGTCCGGCTCGATATCGACATGATAGCCAAGCATCCCCTCGGTCTCCGGTTTTTTCTGACGGCAAGGAAGTAATCGTCCCCTCGGGCGCGACGTCGTCGACTCTCAACTCAGGCGACGCCGAGAAATAAGCGCCGCGCTTTCAGTTTTCGTCATGCACGGGCTTGACCCGTGCATCCAGGGTCCACGTCCGCGGATAATCACCGAAGGCGCCGCCTGGGTGCTCGGCTCGAGGCCGCGCATGACGAACGGCGGCGAAAGCCGCCTGACTTGGTGCTTTCTGGGCATCTCCTAGGCGCCGCCCAAGTCGACATCCACCTGATTTGCTGGCTGTGCCTGTACTAAATCCGTC